>Ga0180436_10000056_pt1 | contig 113408 bp, 92 predicted proteins | sample SS_ome_2_FD_132434 | JGI IMG/M metagenome (GOLD analysis project Ga0180436, IMG submission 132434) | Hypersaline lake sediment archaeal communities from the Salton Sea, California, USA - SS_3_S_2 metaG | ecosystem: Environmental > Aquatic > Non-marine Saline and Alkaline > Hypersaline >...
CACCCCTATCCCGAACAGCGACTGATCGTTACCAAACCCAAAGTAGGAGCCGTATGAGGTAATTCCTCACGTACGGATCTGTGCGGGGGGCGGCCCGAAAGGGCCGTCCCTACCGCGACCCTTCGCCCGTTCATGCGCGAATTATCGCATGGTGAGGCCGCCCGCGAGTGGAAAACTTTCTTGTCCGCTGGCCCGCGTTAGCCGATAAAGCTGGTAAACGTCTGACATTGCCGCCACCGACTCAGTGCGTATAATTTCTCGAATCGGCAAACTCGAGTGCGAATTATCGAGTCGGTGAGGTGGAGGCAATCGACCCCGTGCTTTGCTTCACGGGGCCCTTCAGAGTCGAGGTAACCAATGCCCTTGCGTATCTATATTCCGCTGGTGATCGGGGTTGGCGTGATTGGACTCGTCACCCGTGGAGAGTCTTCGGACCCGCGTACGCCAGAATCCGCCTCCCCGGTCCAGACACGTCAGGTGGAGTCCCGGGGGTCCGACCGCGCACGCGACCGTTCCGGCTCGGAGGCAAACCCTCGGGCCGGCCAATCTCAAACCTCCGCCAACAGGGGGCGTGTCATGAAAGAGGCGAACAGCCCGCGAGAGGCCGCGTCGGCCGATGAGCGAACCGCCTCGGCGGAGGAGAAGTCGCGCGAGGATCTTCCCAAGACCAAGGGCGGCTGGAAGCGGTTGCTGAGTCCGGAGTCATACGCCGTGACCCGATGCAGCGCCACCGAGCCGGCTTTTACCGGCAAGTATTGGAACTGCAAGAAGGATGGCATCTATCGCTGCGTCTGCTGCGGGGCTCCTTTGTTCGACTCGCAAACCAAGTTCGATTCCGGCACCGGCTGGCCGAGCTTCTGGGAGCCGACGGCTGACGAGCGGGTGAAGACGAAGATCGACACCTCGCACGGCATGCGAAGGATCGAAGTGCTATGTGCGAAGTGCGGCGCTCACCTCGGCCACGTCTTCCCCGATGGGCCCCAACCCACTGGCCACCGCTACTGCATCAACTCGGCCGCGCTGAACCTCGATGAAACGCGCGATGATGAGCCGGCCGAGGCAGCCGATGGTGGGGAGGGCGAAAGCGACAAGCAGCCAGACCAACCGGCCGAGAAGTAGAGCGGCATCTCTTGCGGGACGGAATCATTGTTCGCCCTCACGCTCGCCCGGTGGGCATTTGCCGTTGCATTCATCCGTCCGCCCGCGGAAGCGATTGTTGGGCGATCAGTTGCTCCTCGACGACTCGCCCGCCGATCAAGTGCTCTTGGATGATCCGCTCGAGCACCTCGGGCGTGCAGCCGGCATACCACGCTCCTTCGGGATAGACGACGGCCACGGGGCCGCCGGTGCAGATACGGAAGCAGTCGGCCTTGGTGCGATAGACACCGCCTTCGTCGGTCAGCCCCAACTCGTCCAGCCGCCGCTTGAGATACTGCCACGATTCGAGCGATGCCTCCCGCGTGCAGCACTCGGGGTTGCGCTGGTCGCAGCAAATGAAGATGTGCCGTCGCAGCGAGCCGACACCGTGGCTGAGGGCCGCTTCGCGCTGACGCTCGCGGATTTTCGCATCGAGGGGTTCATCTGTCATTTCGAGTATCCCATGGACAGGTCGATTCCACTGTACTTTGTGTGTCACAGGCGTCTCGCCAGTGCCCGGCTCGGTGCCAGCCCCGCCCTCCCGGGGAGACATCGGTGGAGCCCCGCCGGCGAGGTTTGTCCACCGCGGACGGATTCTCCCGACGCCCAGGAATCACTCGGGCTCGGCAAACCGGTTATCGGCATTATTGCGGTCGGTTGCGCCGGAGTCCAGCCAACCGGCTCGGCTTCCCGGGAAGGAATCGAACTGCGGTGCGTACGGCTTGATGTCCAGCAGTGGCGTGCCGTCCACCACGTCCAAGCCGGACACTTCCAGCGTTGTGCCGCGGATGGCGTGCAGCCGGACCGGCGAGATCCCAATCGCATTCGGCCGGCAAGGGGCGCGGGTGGAGAACAGCCCTCGCTGCACCACGTCGTGGAAGGGCGTCACTCGCAGCCGCGCGGGGCCGCCGCGGTGGAACGCATAGAGGAGCCAGATACGGTCGAATTCTTCGAGATCGGCCAATCCCTCGGCGAACTGGTCGAACACGACCACCTCGCCCGAAACATCACCGGCCACCGCGCTCTGAATGGGCGCGCCCGCCGGCTCGGCGAACGGGGAGTGGATGACGCCAATGGGCTCGAATGCGTACATGGCAGGTCGAGTGCCGCCCCGGCTCCTGGCGTTGGGGCCGGGCACGACTCTTTGGCTATTCGGGCGGAAATAGCTGGAACTCGTTGATTGTCGGACCGTCGCTCGCCTTGATGATCTTCAGTCGCCAGTGTTGGGCGGTCACCGGCGCGAAGGCAGTCGTGGCGTTCGGGCCAATCTTGCCGCCGGCGTGCGCCGTTTTCCACTCGTCGCCGTCGCGATACTGAATCTGGAACGACTGCACGCGGCGGTACTCGGGCGACTCGTCGATTGTCGCGCGTCCGACCTCAACCGGTTCACCCAAATCGACCTCCAACCACGCGTCGCTCGTGCCGGCGTCGGTTGCCCAACGAGTTTTCGGATTGTCGTCCAAAGCCTTCGCCGGGCCATATTCCGCCTGCTTGTTCTGGAATACGTTGGAGGCGGTCGCCGGTTTGTGGGTGGCCAGCGAGCCGGAGAGTTTCGCCGGCACGGCCACAGGCTCCAGCCGCAGCGCGCCGCCGTTGAGCTTCAACCGGACCACGGTGACGAACTCGTCCCGCTTCTCGGCCGGGACGTTCACGGTGATGAAGCCGCCTTCGGTGCCCAATTCGACTGGCTCGCCGTCCAGCAGAGTGGCCTGTTGCACGTCGGCATCGAGTTTCGGTAACTTCAATCCGCCTTCGCCAGGCCAATCCATCACGAAGAGGTAGACGAAGTGGTTCTTGCAGGTCGAGGCGCCCCAGTCGCCCGGCTTGTAGGGTCCTCCCCGGGTGCCATAGATCGCCTCGGAGTTCTTCTCGACCCAGTCGCCCATCTCGGCAAGCCGCTCGACCTGACGCGGCTCGATAACGCCCTCGGCCGTCGGGCCAACGTTGAACAGCAGGTTGCCGTCGCCCCCGATCGCATAGATCAGCACCTTGAGGCACTCTTCGAGCGACTTCATCCGGTCGTTCGGCTTCCAGGCCCACTGCCGGCAGATGGTCATGCAGGTTTCCCAGGGCCGCTTGCGGTTGAACGAGCCGATGTGCTGCTCGGGCGTCGAGTAGTCGCCCACGTCGCGCTGCTTGCTAAAGCTGCTTTTGCGGCCGTGGTTGGCGTACGCTCGGTTGTTGATCACGATGTCCGGCTGGAGTTCGCGCGCCATGCGGACCATCGGGATGCCGTAGTCGGCCGTGTACACTTGCGGGACATCGAACCACAGGGTTGAGAGCGGCCCGTAGCGGGTGATCAGTTCTTTCACTTGGCCCTGAAGGTACTTGTCGTACTCGGCCAGATCGGCGTCGGGTTTCTTCGTCCGTCCGCCAGGGCTACCCAGGGGGAACTCCGGATGCCACCAGTCGCACACCGAGTAGTAGGTGCCGAACTTCAGGCCGTGTTGGCGGCACGCCTCGGATAGCTCCTTTAGCACGTCGCGTTTGAACGGTGTTTCGGCGATGTCGTAGTCGGTGTATTCGCTCGGCCAGAGGCAGAAGCCGTCGTGGTGCTTGGTCGTGATGACCATGTACTTCATGCCGGCGTCCTTGGCCGCCTTGGCCCAGGCGTCGGCGTCGAACTCCGTTGGGTTGAACTTCTTGTAGAGGTTGTCGTACTCCTCGATGGGCGTTTCACGTCCGCGCGACCAACCGATCTCGTGGCCGGTGAGCGCCACCGGGCCCCAGTGAATGAACATGCCGAAGCGGAGGTCCTGCCACGCGTCGATCGCCGCCCGCGGAGCCCCCGGGTCGTCAGGGTCCGCCACCATCCCCGCAGGCTTCGCGTCTCCGAGTACAGACGGCTCGCTCTGTTTTCTGGGCGGAAGTTCCTTGATGCAAAGGTTGCGAAATGCCACGGGCGACCCATGACCTAGCAGGCCAATGTGGCCCGTCTCGCGCTCGAGGCCCGGGTGATTGCGGCCGTCTTTGGGCTTCTGATCGGCCAGGTCGGCGTCGACAATGACATGCCCGTTCAGCGTCACCCGAATGCGTGATCCGTCGGCGACGATCTCCTGGCGGTTCCACTCGCCCAGCGGTTTCAGATAACCACGCTTGGCCGGCACCACGCCATAGATCGAGCCATGGAACTGGTATGGCTTGAGCTTCTGATACTTCTTGGCTGTGTTATCGATCACCTGGATTTCCATGCCCACGTAGGCCGGATCGCCTTCGAGCGGCGAGCGGATGCCGATACCGTTGTTCCCCCCAGAGGGCAGCTTGAACTCGAATCGCAGGACGAAGTTGGCGTATTCCTTCTCGGTCAGGAGCTTACCACCGCCGCTAGGCTTGCAGACGATCGCGCCATTGACGACTTCGTAGCCATCGGTCGAGCCGGTCCAGCCGGCGAGGTCCTTGCCGTTAAACAGCGGGACGAAGCCCTCGGGGCATTTGGCGGGTTCCGGGTTTTGAGTCGCCGATTGCGATGCATCGTCCGCGTTGGCACAGGCGGCCGACAACGGGCCCGCGGCAACTACGACCGAGAGCAGTGAAACCGAAATCGAGAATAGGGCGGCTGGGTGAAAACGGGCCGATCGACAGTTGGCAATCATGGCAGGCTCCAAAGAGGGTGGGACATAGGGGGGCCACACTTTCCGACAGTATAGACAGAGCGGAGCCGGTCCGCAAGCAACCGATTTTCGGCAGACGGACACCCGGCCGGGTGGACTGGGGGCGTGGCCCCACTTGCGGAATCGATCGTCCTGGCGTATGCTGGCGACGCTGGAGTTGGGGTACTGGGAAAGTTCCGTGCCATACCGAGCGTCGGCTATGGATGCCCAAAGCGACGACCGTTCTCGAACTCCGGGGGCACCTGATCGTGCAGCCCCACCGCGTCCGACACGAGGATACCGCGCACGTGCCGTGTTTTTCGCTCAAGCCTTTTGGACTGCCATTTGCGTCGTCATCGGGATGTCCGAATCGTACGCGTTGCTCCACTGGGCACAAATGTTGAGACCACTGCCCAATTGGCTTCTGCTGCCGACTGCAATCGCATTTCCCGTGGCGGTCATTCTTCCATCTCGACAGGACGGGATGACCGAGTCACAACGCAGCTTCGGTCTGTTACTGTCCCTGGCCTTGAGCGCCGCGTCCTTTCTTGCAGTGTTTCCGTTATGCTGCTAGTGCTTTGTCACGCTCAGACATCGGGGTTGCGCGAGATTGGGAAATCGTCGTCGACGGACGAAGAAGATCGGGACTATTGTTGGTTCATCCGAGCAGAGAAGGGGTTCAGCACAGTACAATGTTCCGCTGCCTGCACCACAACGATAGTCGCACCGTTCTTACGCCCTTCGAGTGGCTCTTAACTGTAACATGAGGAACCAATGGACGTCGCACGCGATACCGTCTATATCGAGACCTCGATTCCGAGTTTCTTCCACACTCTGCGTACCGATCCAGAGTCAATCGCGCGGATGCACTGGACACGGCAGTGGTGGCACGAGTATGCCGAAAAATGTACGCTCGTCACAAGCGTGGCCGTGATTGAAGAACTACAGCAAGGAACGGGCGGCAAGAACGACGAACGAATATCGCTCCTTGACCTCGCCAAGCTGCTGCCCATCAGCGACGAGATCATTGAAATTGCCCAAGTCTACATTGACAAACTGGTTATGCCTCGTGACCCGACTGGGGACGCGCTGCACTTGGCGTTTGCCTCCTACCACAAGGCCGATTTTCTGCTAACATGGAATTGTACGCACTTGGCGAACGCCAACAAGTTCCATCACATTCGGTTGGTCAATTTCGAACTTGGACTGGCCAATCCAGTGTTGACCACGCCCTTGAACTTCCCGAGCAGTGGTGACGATCATGAGTGATTACGAAATCGATGAGATTCGGCGGATCAGGCACCTGATTTCCGCGGAGCACGGCCACGACTTGAACAGAATTGCGGAGCACTACCGAGAACTGGAAGGCAAGCTGAGGGAGTCCGGGCAATTCAAGTTCGCCAATCGAAGTTCTCGGGAACCGTCAGCCGCAAATTCGGAACGCCGCATTTGACCAGTAACGTGAGAGAGGTGTTATCCGGCCTGATTCGTCACGTTCCCTGATCGCCGCTGCAATTCAGCGAACACCCTCTCGCCGTCGATGCCTTGCCCGGCGTCGAGTTCGTCAATCCCGTTCCGGATATCCGCCCGCAATTGTTGGCGGCTCATTAGCAGCCGCACGGCGATTCGTGTCGGCTGGTCCTCAATTATGCGGAACTTTGCCTCGCACAATCAAGTCGCTTGGCAGGCGGCGCAGCCAGTGGAAGACGCGCGGAGGTGCCCGGCCCGCACCCCGCGGGCACCACCAGCAACCACTGGCGAGACGCCAGTGGGCCCCATTCACGGCGCTTCCGAGAGTGCCCTGCCGCCGCGATGTCCACCCCGCGGGGCGCTAGAACACCTTGCTGACCAGGACCACGTCTTCCTCGGCTTCCTCGTTCATCTCGAAGCCGCGGTTGCGGAAGGTGGACAGCATGCGTTTGTTGTCCTTCGAGGTCTCGGCGACCACCTTGCTCACGCCCCACATATCGGCCACGTCGAGGCAGAAGTCGGTGAGCATGCCGCCCAGGCCTTGGCCTTGCCAATGATCGGCCACGATCACGGCATACTCGGCGGCGTTGAAGTCCATGTCGGCCACCAGCCGGCCAACGCCGATCAGCTTGCGGTCGCCATCGACTTCCACTTCGGCCACAATGCCCAATTCGCGATCGTAGTCGATGAAACAGTAGCGGCTGGCCATCTCGTGCGTGGTCTGCTTGAAGAGATAGCTGAAACGGAACCAGATGGATTGCGTCGAGCAACTGGCCAGCAGGTCGTGCCACATGGGCTCGTCCTCGGGCTTGATCGGCCGCAGGATAACGGGCGTGCCGTCCTTCAGCTTCCGCTCGGTGACGAACTCCTCCGGGTAGGGACGGATCGCCAGGTGGGCGTAAGGTCGCACGGTTTGGGTGGCAATCTCGCGATCGATCACCACCCGTGCGTCCAAGGCGATCACGTCTTCCGGCGTGACCAGCAATGGGTTGATGTCCAGCTCCTTGATTTCCGGGTAGTCGGCCACCAGGTAGGAGAATCGCATGAGCACCTCGATCAGCCGATCCAGGTTCGCGCCCGGGCGGCCACGGTAGCCTTGCAGCAAGGGCCACGACTTGAGCGATTCCAGCATCCGGCGGGCCAGCGACTCGCTCAGCGGCGGCAGAGCCAACGCCCGATCGCGGAACACCTCGGCGGCGATTCCGCCCATGCCGACCATGATCACCGAGCCGAACACGGGGTCCTTCTTCGTGCCCATGATCAACTCGAAGCTGTTGGGGTAGCTGACCATCTTCTGGATGGTCACGCCAACGATGGTGGCGTCCGGCCGGCGCTCGGCGGCCTTCTTCATCATCGAATCCCAGGCATCACGGACGGCGTCCTCATTGCTCAGGTTCAGCATCACGCCGCCCACGTCGGTCTTGTGGGTGATCTGCGGCGAGTGGATCTTCATCACCACCGGGAAACCTTCCCGCTTGGCCACGCCCACGGCCTCGTCGGCGGTGCGGGCCAGATGCGGCTTGGTCACCGGAATCTCGTAGGATTCGAGGAACGCCTTCGACACGTTCTCCGAGAGGATGTCGCCACCCTCGGTGAGAATCGTGTCGAACACGCCACGCAGCCGTTGCCGATCGAGACTGAACTCCACCGGCATGTCGCGCGGCGTTTCGTGTAGGATCTCCAGGTTGCGGGCGTAGGAGACGAGGTGCATGAACGCGCGGATTGCCTTCTCCGGCGCGTTGTAGGTGGGGATGCCGGCGTCGGAGAGCACCTGGGTGCCCTTGCTCACCACGTGGCCACCCATCCAGGCGGCCAGTACCGGCTTGTTGGCCTTGGCCGCCACCTCGGCTACGGCGGCGGCGGTGGCCGTCGGGTCGGTCATGGCCTGCGGCGTGAGGATCACCAGGACGGCGTCCACGTCGGTGTCCTTAACCACGATATCCACCGCTTTGGCGAATCGTTCGGGTGGGGCATCGCCGAGCACGTCGACCGGGTTGCCATGCGACCAGAACGGCGGTAGTGAGGCGTTGAGCTTCTCCATCGTCTCGTCGGTCAGCGTGGCCAGCTTGCCGTCGCGCTCGATCAGGGCGTCGGTGGTCATCACGCCCGGGCCGCCGGCGTTGGTGATGATGGCCAGCCGGTCGCCCTTGGGCGGATGCTGACGGGCGAGTAGCTCCGCACAGTCGAACATGTCCTCGATTTGGAAGATGCGCTCGATGCCGGCGCGCTGGAAGGCGGCTTCGTAGACGGCGTCGACACCGGCCATGGCCCCGGTGTGTGAAGCAGCGGCCGCGGCGCTCTCGGCGAAGCGGCCCGCCTTGTAGGCCACGATGGGTTTCGTGCGAGCGAAAGCGCGAGCAGCCGACATGAACTCGCGGGCTTCGCTGATCGACTCGATGTAGAGAATGATCGAGCGGGTTTCGGTCTGCGAGCCGAAGTAGTCGATCAGGTCGCCCATGCTCACGTCGAGCATGTTGCCAACCGAAACGAAGTAGGAGAATCCGATCCCTTCGTCGATCGCCCAGTCGAGCACGGAGGTGCAAAGGGCACCCGACTGAGAGATGAACCCCACGTTGCCCGCCGAAGGACTGGCGGCGGCGAAGCTTGCGTTCAGGTGGATGCCCGGTACGATGATGCCCAGGCAGTTGGGGCCGAGGATCCGCATGCCATCGAACTTGGCCTTTTCCTCCATCACGCGACGTTCCAGTTCCTTGCCCTCCTCGCCGATTTCGCGAAATCCGGCCGAGATGATGACGATGCCTCGGGTGCCGGCTTCGCCCAGCGAGCGAACCAAGCCGGGGACGGTGGGCGAGGGCGTGCAAATGACGGCCAGGTCGGGGGCGTGCGGCAAGCTGGAAACGTCCTGATAGGCGTGGATGCCCTGGACGGCTTCGCGCTTGGGATTGACCGGGTAGACGACGCCGCGGAAACCGGAGCCCACCAGATTGCGGAGAACAGTGTAGCCGACACTCGTCGGTGTATCGCTGGCACCAATCACGGCGACGCGGTGCGGATTGAAAATCTTGTCGAGGTTGCGGATGCTCACTTCTCGCTCCTGGTGGTTGACTGTCGGTTGAGGGGGGCTGTTCGGAGGGGGTTGGGCCGCTGACGTTGGAAAGCTGGTGCCGTCTGAATCGCGCGAAAACGCTGCGGTTTCCCGCCGCGTTAGGTGCTTGGGCGTCGTGGGCCGGGGGGATCAATTCGCGGAGCCGCCGCAAAAACCGAGGTCTCCGGGGAAACCGCGGGAGCCCGGGCGAACTCCCCGAGCGGCGGACGGCGGCACAAGCTAAACCCTCAATATATTACGTCGCCGAAAGAGAGGGAAGGGTTAACCTATGGGTAAAAAAGGGAGCTTTTCGCCGACACGAGCGATTGAGAGGGGTGTGCCGACCACAGCAATGGTAGTGCCTGGTCGTTCCACCGCAAACAATCCGCTAACAATGCCTCCGAAAAGATGCCTGATTCGCGGTTGGGAGCGATATTGACGGGCCGGGCCGCCGACCGCTTCCCGGAGGAAGCCCAACCCGCCGGGAAGCGCACTGGCGGGGTGCGGGCCGGCTTGCACGGCCCGGCGTGCCCCATTTCACGTCACGGCGACAGTCCCCTCGGCCGCTCCAGTGCCCCTCGTCGCGAAGGCGACGAGTGACTACAATGCGTCCATGCCCAGGTCATCCAACGACGACGATCTGCCCCTGGTCGAGCGGGCGCAGCAAGGCGATTTCGAGGCCTTCGAGCAGCTCGTTGCCCGTTACGAGCGAAGGGTTTACGCGCTCGCCGCACGCATCCTCAACTCGCGTCACGACGCAGAAGAGGTCGTCCAGCAGACGTTTCTCACGCTGGTCGAGCGGATCACGAGCTTTCGGGCCGAGTCGAAGTTCTCCACCTGGCTGACCAAGGTGGCCACGAACCACGCCCTGGCCCTCTTGCGGCGCGAGTCGGTGCGCCAGACAGCCCCACTGGCGGAGGACCAGCGCTCCGAGGACGGCGACTTGCCCAAGCCGCAATATATCGCCCAGTGGAAGGTCACCCCGGAGCAATTGGCCCAGCAGCGCGAGACCCGGGAACTGCTGAATCAGGCCCTGGCCGAGCTGGACGAAAAGTACCGGCTGGTGTTCGTCCTCCGCGATGTTGAGGGGCTCTCCACGGAAGAGACGGCCGAGGCGCTGGACATCAGCGTATCCAACGCCAAGGTCCGGCTGATGCGGGCCCGCTTGATGCTCCGCGAGAAGCTCACGCGATTCTTTGGCGATGAAGAAACGCGCATCGAGCCAGGCCATCGGCACGGCAACGGGTAGCGACATTGCCTGGCGCCGATTGAAGCCCCTCGCGCTCCGCCAGCGCGCTTCGTTCACTCCACCGCAAGAGGCTGACCCAGGTGAGCGACGAACTTCGCGGTATTCTGAATCTTGACAAACCCGCGGGCGTGACGTCGCGTGACGTGGTGAATCGGGTGCAGCGGCTAGCCCGTCCGGCGAAGGTCGGCCACGCCGGCACCTTGGATCCGTTGGCCACGGGGGTGTTGGTCGTATGCGTGGGACGGACAACCCGCTTGATTCAGTATGTCCAGCGGCAGCCGAAGTCGTATCGGGCCACGTTTCTGATGGGGCGATCGAGTCCGACGGACGACATCGAGGGGCCCGTCACGGCCGATCCCGCCGCCAGCGACCCGTCGTCCCAGCCTGGCAAGGAAGCGCTGAAGCGGGCCGCCGGCGCGCTGGTGGGCCGAATCGAGCAACGTCCGCCGGCTTACTCCGCCGTGAAAGTGGCCGGACGGCGGGCCTACGATTTGGCGCGGCGGGGCAAGGACGTCCAACTGGCTCCGCGCGAGGTAGATGTCTATCGGCTCGACGTGGTGAATTACGAATACCCGCGGTTGGAACTCGACATTGAGTGCGGCAGCGGGACTTACGTGCGCGCCCTGGGCCGCGATCTGGCGGCGTCGCTGGGTACATCGGCCGTGATGTCGGCCTTGCGACGCACGGCCGTGGGCCGATTCCGAGTCGAGGAGGCCATCGCCCCGGATCATCTTGACCAGGAGACTTGGGTGCAACAACTCCAGCCCGCGCGTACCGCCGTGGCCGACATGCCCACATTGAGCTTAACCGCGGAGCAGGTGGCCGAAGTGAGGGCCGGCAAGTGGCTGTCGTTGGAGTCAGTCCCGGCCAACGAGGGCGAGCTTGCGGGCGTCGACCCCTCTGGCCGGCTGACGGCGATCCTCGTACCCCGCGGGTCGATGGCCGAGCAGGCCGAGGTCGCGTCGCGCTGGGGCCCAAGGGTCAATTTGTGAGCACGCCGCGGCGCCGAGGCAGGAGGACTGCAAAGTCGATTGCAGCTGGTGTTGTGCGTTCCCACGTCATTCCCGCGCCGGGCCGTCATTCCCCCGCACGCGGGAATCCAGGGAATTGGGACCGATCACTGGATTCCCGATCCCCGCTTTCGCGGGCACAAGCTTCTCGGGGATGACGGAAACAATCGACCGTGCGACCCTCCTGCTCCATGACCCTGACGCACGGAGACCGGCCCGTGGGAGTCGGCGATGAAGCCTCCCCAGGGGGAATGCAGCCCTATCCCCCCGGCGATGCAGGCATATCACGCGGGGATGAACTCGCTTTCGTCGCCAATTCGCTCGACGAAGCGTGCCAGCAGATCGGCCGCATGATCCATGTCGTCCAACGAGACCATTTCCACGGGGCTATGCATGTAGCGGTTGGGGATGCTCACCAGGCCGGCGGCCACGCCCGCCCGGTTCACCTGGATGGCGTTGGCGTCGGTACCGGTGGCTCGGCCTTCGGCCGCCAACTGATAGGGTATTTTCGCATCCTCGGCCGTATCGACGAGCATGTCGAAGACGCGCGGATTCATGTTCGGTCCGCGATAGATCACCGGTCCCTTGCCGAGGGCCACGTCGCCTTCTTCCTTCTTTTCGACAGTGGGGCAGTCGGTTGCATGGGTCACGTCGACGGCCACGCCCACGTGGGGGTCGATGCCGAACGAGCTGGTCTTCGCTCCCCGCAGGCCGATCTCCTCCTGGACCGTGGAGACGGCGAATAGGGCGCATTTCATCTTCGCCGGGTCGGCCCGACGCAGGGCTTCGACCACGACCCAAGCCCCGGTCTTGTCGTCCATGCCGGGGGCCACGATCCGGCCACCGAGCATTTCCCGCACGGCTAGTTCCAGGGTGACCGCGTCGCCCACGCGAACCAACTCGCGGGCCTGATCCTTGTTGGCCGCCCCGATGTCGAGCCAAAGCTCCTTCATCTTGGGCACCTTCTTCCGCTCCTCGTCGGTGAGCAGGTGAATCGCTTTGCGGGCAATCACCCCGGGCACCGGCCCTCCGCGGGTGAGGATGGTGAGCCGCTGCCCGATGAGCATTTGGATATCCCAGCCGCCGATCGCGCGGACGTAGATAAAGCCGTCGTCGTCGATGTGCTGGACGATCAGGCCGATTTGGTCGCAGTGGCCGGCCAACATCACCCGGACGGGGGCTTTGGGATTGCGGCCAATGACCACGTTGCCGTGGACATCGGTGCGGAGTTCGTCGGCGAACGAGCCGGCATAGCGGCGGACGACGTCCTGCGCGGGGACCTCATAACCGGAGGGGCTGGGGGTCTCGAGCAACTGCTGAAAGAAATCTCGGGGGGCTTTTTCCATTGAACGGATTCCGGGGTAGAGGCAATGCTTTTGCTTCAGATCAAGGCTTGCGGCCGAGCGAGGTTGGCACCTCCGCCCGGCGGTTATAGACGGCGGGCAGTGGTTTCCGGATTTTAGCCGTCATCACTGGTCCTCACAAGGAGGCCGACACGGCGACGGCTCGCCTTGTCAGAGCTTGCCCGCGTGTTTAGGATAGGCCGTTCGCATCGATGCGAAAGCTCGCTAAGACCGTGGATTACCTCGGGGACCGGCTATTTTCCGGCAATTCCCGGACCCCTATCCCCCTTTGTCGCTATGAAACCAGCCAAAGTCGCCATTGTTGGATTCGGTACGATCGGCTCCGGCGTCGCCCGGTTGCTGCTGGAGCACCCGGAGCGGATTGCCCGCCGCGCGGCCCGACCGGTGGAATTGGTTCGCGTGATCGACCCCGATACGAAGCGGGAGCGGAACGTCGACCTTCCCTCGGGCATGCTGAGCGACGACCTCGACGCGATGCTGGCCGACCCCTCGATCACGGCGGTCGTGCAGTTGATTGGTGGGCTGGAGCCAGCCCGCTCGATCATGCTTCGCATCCTGGAGTCGGGCAAGGACGTGATCACCGCCAACAAGGCCCTGCTGGCCCAGCATGGGCCGGAGCTGTTCGAGGCCGCCCGCGGCTTGGAGCGGTCGATCGCCTTCGAGGCGGCGGTGGCCGGCGGGGTACCGATTATTGCGGCGATCAGCGAGTGTCTGACGGCCAACCAAATCGATTCGATCCAAGCCATTCTCAACGGCACGAGCAACTTCATCCTGACCGAAATGGAACAGCGGGGCTCGTCCTATGAAGCGACCGTTGCCGAGGCCCAGCAGCGCGGCTACGCCGAAGCCGACCCGACGATGGACGTGGATGGCAGCGATGCCGCCCAGAAGTTGGCCATCCTCTCGCACTTGGCCTTCGGCGCGAAGGTCGATTGGAGGGCCATCCCGCGAATGGGTATCCAGAGCGTGACGGCCGATGACATGCGCTACGCCCGCGAGTTGGGCTACCACATCAAGCTGCTGGCCGTGGCCCAGGACAATCATGGCGAGCTGGAGTTGCACGTCTCGCCGACCCTCGTGCGGCAAGGCACGCCCCTTTCGGAAGTGAGCGGGGCGTTCAACGCCATCCGCGTCCACGGCGACGCCGTCGGCAGGCTGTTCTTCCAAGGGCTGGGGGCAGGGCAAATGCCCACCGCGTCGGCCGTCGTGGCCGATCTGATTGACACGGTCGTCGGCCGGATGGGCATCACCTTCAAGACGCTGAACCTCTGGTCCGACGCCCATCATCCGCCCGTCCCGCTGCGCGATCCGGCCGCCGTGCCCGGGCGGTTCTACCTGCGGATGAATGTCGAGGATCGTCCCGGCGTGATGTCGTCCATTGCCGGCGTGTTGGGGGAACACGGCATCTCGATCGCCTCGCTCATCCAGCACGAAGCGCCGCAGTTTGTCGAAAATAGCGGTACGGCTTCGGCCGAGACGGCCACCGCTGAAAAAGAAGCCGCCGCCAAGCAAGCGGCCACCGCCGAAGCTGCCGGCCAGCGCCATGAGGGCAACATCGTCCCGATGGTGATCATGACTCATCGGGCGACCGAGGGGCAGTTGGCCGACGCCATGAAACGACTGGACACACTCTCCTGTGTCTACCCGGGTACGATCCGCATGCGGGTGCGAGATTGATCAACCTCCAATATCGAAACATTCAGACAGCCAGTCATCCATTTTGAAGTACGCCATTATCATTCCCGACGGGTGCGCCGACGAGCCGCGGGAGGAACTCGGCGGGCGGACCCCGCTCCAGGCGGCCGATGTGCCGGCGATGGACGACGTGGCCCGCACCGGGCGCGTGGGCCGTGCCAACCATACGCCGGTCGATCTGCCGGCTGGGTCCGACGTGGCCAACCTGAGCCTGCTGGGCTACGATCCGCACGCTTGCTACACCGGCCGAGCGCCGCTGGAGGCCGCCGCCCAGGGCATCGAATTGGGGCCCGATGATTGGGCCGTCCGCTGCAATCTGGTGACCATCGAGGATCAGGTGATGCGCAGCTTCACCGCGGAACAAGTCTCCAGCGAGGAAGCTGCCGAGTTGCTACGCGATGCCCAGGAGGAGTTGACGGCCAAGGAGCTTGCACCGGGGCTGAGCATCGAACTCCATCCCGGCGTCGGCTATCGCAACCTGCTCGTGGTACGCTGCGCTGCCGGGGCGGCCCCCTTTTCCCCCGATACCCGCACCACGCCCCCGCACGATCTAACCGACGGCTCGGTCCAGGACGACTTTCCCCGGGGCCCGGGCAGCGAACTGCTGACGCGGCTGATGAGCGAGACGGTCGCCATCTTCGCCAACCATCCGATCAACCAGGCGCGGCGTCAGGCGGGCAGGCTGCCGGTGACCAACTTTTGGCTCTGGGGCTTGGGACGCGTGCCGCAACTGAGTCCCTTCGCCGAGACCTACGGTGCCCGCGGCGCGATGATCACGGCGGTCGATTTGCTGCGGGGATTGGGCCGGCTGCTCGGTTGGCGCCGGATTGACGTGCCCGGCGCGACCGGCTACCTCGATACCGACTACGCCGCCAAGGGCCGCCATGCCGTCGAAGCCCTGCGAGACCCGGCCACCGATCTGGTATGTGTCCATGTCGAAGCCCCTGACGAGGCGTCGCACGAAGGCAATGCGTCCGAGAAAGTGAAGTCCCTGGAGCGAATTAGTCAGGATATCGTGGAGCCGATCCACGCCGCGCTGCGCGAACACGGCAAGTATCGCATCCTCGTCAGCCCTGACCACCCGACCTACTGCCGCACCAAGACGCACGAGCACGGCGATGTGCCGCTGGCCGTGGCGGGCAGGGGCATCGAGCCGGACGCTGCCACCACTTACGACGACCCCACCGCCGCCCAGTCGGAGTTGGCCTTCCCCGAGGGCTGGCGGCTCATGGAGTGGTTCCTGGGGCGAGCGTGACAGGCTGGGAGCGTGGAGCCGCTAAGTCGCTGCGTTCATCTTCACCCGCATCAGGTGTTGATATGGCGTCTGTTGGTCGAAGCGGCGGAACAACCGGCAGAGGTAAGCGGCGTCCACGTGGCATTCCCGAACCGCCTGGGCAACACTGGTGAGCCGACCGGCGAGCGTTAGCGCGCCCTTTCCGCGGGCGCCGAAGTCCAGCAAGTTCCGCCTTGCGACGACCGCCAGGGCCGTACGCAGGAGAAATGCAAAGTCGATTTTGCCTGGGACAGGTCCCCAATCAGTCATTCCCGCGCACGCGGGAATCCAGGTGTTTCCGGCGTTTCGCTGGATTCCCACTTTCGTGGGAATGACGAAGAAGCCGACTTTGCAATCGTCCTGGGGCCGTACGATCGACCTTTGACAGGCCGGCGTTTCAAGGGTCTAATGAATGACGTAGTTGGACCATACGGGAAGCTCGGGAGGTATCGTGGCGCCGGCCACGGCCGGTCGTTGGGGGCATCGATATGGGGAGCCCGGCGAGGCGCCGGTGCGGGCATTCCGGGCGGATCAACGGGGCGGGCCTCCCCCATCGCGGGCACGAAGAGTCAACACCCATGGATAGCGTGAAGCATCGCGAACATCGAACGGGGACGGACCGGTGGACCCATCGGCTGGCGTGGTTGCTGGCTCTGTTGGTGTTCAGCCTGCTATGGTTGGGGGCGCTGGTAACCACGTTCGATGCCGGGATGGCGGTGCCCGATTGGCCCACCACTTACGGCCATTGGTTCTACCCGTTGCAACAGTGGCTTTACCAGGTCAATGATCTTTTTCTGGAGCACGGCCATCGGACGCTGGCTCAGTTGGTCGGGCTGGTCACGATCGGGCTTGTGTGGCTCGTCTGGCGAAACGACGAGCGTCAATGGATGCGCTGGTTCATCGTCGGATTGTTGCTCGGGGTGATCCTACAGGGAACCCTGGGCGGATTCCGCGTGTTGGCCGAGAGCATTCTGCTGGCAAAAATCCACGGATGCTCGGCCCCGGTCGTCTTCGCGATGTGCGCTCTGCTGGTTACATGGACTTCGCCGCGGTGGAGGCAGGCAGCGGGCCAAAACACTCCGGGACAAGCGGTCGCGGCCCATGGCGCCGCAGTGCAAGCCGCCGAGCAGAGGACCGCGAAGGGGCCGACAAAGCCGGCAACCACGTCACCGCGCCGGTGGGCGGCTGGCATTCCATGGGTTTCGGTCTTGGTGGCGACGGGGATCTATGCCCTGATCGTCCTCGGCGTCCAGCTTCGTCAGCAGCCCCCCACGGCCGACCCGTTTTGGTTCCAACTCTGGCTGTGGACGAAGCTCTTGCTGATCCCGCTGGTCGCCGTCGGCGTGGGTTGGTTGCCGTGGGTCATCGCGGGGCAGGGTGGGGGCGTGCCAGGCCGCCGGGCCGTCGGCTGGCTGATCGGCGTCTTCTCCCTGCAAGTGCTCCTGGGGTTGGGGACGTGGGTCGTGAATTATGGGTTCCCGATGTGGTTCACCGACTGGGTCTACCCGATCGAGTACACGGTTGTCCGCGAGGGAGCGCTGCAAGTGTGGGTCACCACGGCCCACATGGCCGTCGGTGCGCTCGCATTCGCGCTGGCCCTGGTGACGACTGCCTGGACCTGGTTGCCGGCCGAGGTGGAATAAAGGTAGCCGATGAGCCCCGATTCGTCGCGGTATTCCGCTGATGATGTCTCCGCCGGGGTGTCGGTGCCCGCCGCGCCGGCCGAGGAGCAGAGCGAGGTAAGCCTGGTGGCGGCCTGCTATCAGCTCTTGCGGCCGGGCATCCTCGCCATGGTACTCGTTTCCATGTTGGCGGCCGCCTGGATCGGGGAGCCCATGTCGTGGGCGGCCGTGGCGCATGCGATGATCGGCACCTCGGCCGTGATCGCCGGGGCGTTGGCGGCCAATCAGCGGATTGAGCGCCGTGGCGACTCCCGCATGCAGCGTACGGCGATGCGCCCCCTGCCCAGCCGTCGGTTCAGCGCGCGGCAGGTTAGCCTTTTCGCCGCCGTGGCCACGACGGTCGGGGTGGTCTATCTGGCGGTGGCGTGTCGTCCGCTCGTCGTGGGTCTGGCCGTGACGAGTTGGCTGCTCTATGTGGCCGCCTACACGCCGCTGAAGTACCGCAGCGTCTGGCAAACACCGGTCGGAGCGGCCGCGGGAGCGATGCCCGTGCTAATCGGAGCGGCCGCAGCCAGCCAGTCGATCAACCTCGGCGCCTGGGTTCTGTTTGGTGTGCTGTTTCTTTGGCAGTTTCCCCACGCCATGGCCATTGCCTGGCTGTATCGCGAGGAGTTCCGCGCGGCTGGGGTCAAACTGGCCGTGGTGACCGATCCCACCGGCCGGTCGACCGCCGCAATGGCTTTGGCCGGGGCGCTATGCCTGCTGCCGCTGACCTTGCATCCGGCTCTCGCGGGCTGGTCGCCGTCGTACGTGGGCGCCACGAGCGTGGCGTGGGTGATTCAAGTGATTGCCGCCGTCCGGTTCGCCCAATCTCGGGACGATATCCGAGCCCGTCACCTATTGAGGGCTTCGATGCTCTATCTGCCCGTCGTGCTGGCGGCCGCGGTGTTCGCCAGTTGATTGCCCGCTATCTCGGGTTACTCGGGTGCTTCAGTGGCGGGCGTGGGGCGGTTGATCACCTGCGGTTGGTAGGCCAGCGTGTCCATCAGCGTGAGCCCAATGAAGAGCAGGACGAAGAGCAGCGCGGTGACCAGGAGCAGCGAGTTGAAGGCGTTGTCGTAGCGGAGGTGCATGAAATAGAGGGCCACCAGAGCGGCTTTGGCCGTGGCAATGGCCATGGCGACCCAGAGGTTCCAATCGCCCAGGTCGATCCAGGTGGCTGCCACCGTGACGAAGGTGAGCACCATCAGGGCCAGGAACACGCCGATCAGTGTCGGCAGGGGGATGGGGTGCGCCAAACTGGGTTTCACCCTGTCGACATGCTGGCTGAGCGATTCCGAAGGAGGCACTGTTTCGGCCATGATGAAGTTCCCTGACGCGCGGCTCGGGTGTTTGGCGAGCAGAAGCAGGTTGGTTAATGAATCAGGTACAGTAGCGGGAAGAGGTAAATCCAGATCAGGTCGACCAGGTGCCAGTAGAGGCCGACGAAGTCGACGGGATTGAAATAGTGGGAGCCGTATGCCCCCCCCGCGGCCCGCACGAGCAACCAAATCAGCACGCCCAACCCGACGATCACGTGGAAGGCGTGCAGCCCGGTCATCACGAAGTAGATGCCGAAGAAGGTGCGCAGGTTGAGCACCCGGGCGTTCAGTTCCTCCGAGGTCTCCGCGCCGCGGCCGTAGTGGTCGAGCTTGTCTTCGATATAGTGCATGTCGGGCGTGAACTCCTCGCCAGGCAGCAGGCCGTGGTCCCACTTCTGGTAGTACTCGACCGACTTGACACCCAGAAAGAAAACGCCGCAGAAGATCGTCACGGCGATGCAGACCACCAGCGTGCGCTGCTTGTCCAGTTGGGCGGCGTGCACGGCCCAGGCCATGGTGAGGCTGCTGAACAGGAGCACCACGGTGTTGAACGCGCCGAGGTTCGTATCGAGGAAGATGTGCCCGTCGAAGAAGACGCCCGGGTGGTTTGCCCGATAGACGGCATAGGCACAAAACAGCGCGCTGAAGAAGAGGACCTCGGTGACCAGGAAAATCCACATTCCCAGCTTGCCGGCGGCGTATTGCTGCGCCGGCGTGTCGAAGTGATGGGCCAGATTGGGATCGTGATGGGCGTCGCTGTGCTCGGTCATTGGCAACGTGGTCCCCGTGTTCGATTGAACTCCGTGGCGGAGCGAGTCGCTCGACGGCGAAACGCGACGTCGGTGGCGTTGATGCGCTGTGCGGTGCGTGTTGTGCCGGGCCTCCGCGCGCTGGGCCCGGCGTCAGGCGTCGGGGTGCGGCGCCTCGGTTTGGGCCCGGACGGCGTCGATCCGGTATCCTTCGGTTTGGGCATCATAAGTGAGCTTGCTGAAGTCGTAAGGATCGCCCACCAAGGGCGCCGATGGGAAGTTGTCATGCGGCGGCGGCGAGGAGCATTGCCATTCGAGCGTGGCACCGCCCCAGGGGTTGGCCGGGGCGCGGCGACCGGCCACCAGCGAGTGTAACAGATAAATCAACATGATCACGAATGCCACGATCAGCAAGTAGGTGCCGATTGTCGAAAGCTGATGGTCCAGTTTGAACTGCGGGTTCCGCGCCAGCAGGCCCTCGTAGTCGTAGTAGCGGCGGGGCATTCCTCGCGTGCCGAGGACAAACTGCGGGAAGAAGGTCACGTTGAAGCCGATGAACACCAGCAAGGCGCTCAGCCGTGCCCAGAACTCGCTGTACATCCGGCCGAACATCTTGGGCCACCAGTAGTGCAGTCCCGCGAGAAAGGCGATCAGCGTGCCGCCGAACATCACGTAGTGGAAGTGCGACACGACGAAATAGGTGTCGTGCAGATGGACGTTGGCGGCCAAGGCCCCCAGGAACAAACCGGTCAACCCGCCGATGCCAAACAGGAAGATAAACATCAGCGCGTAGATCATGGGCGTGGCCAGCCAAATGGAGCCGCGGTACATCGTGGCCAGCCAGTTGAAGACCTTGATGGCCGAGGGGATCGACACACTGAACGTCAGGGCGCTGAAGATCATGCTGGCCACCACGGACTGCCCGCTGGTGAACATGTGGTGTCCCCAGACGAGGAAGCCGAAGATCGCAATCGCCACGCTACTGTAGGCGATGAAGGTGTAGCCGAAGATATGCTTGCGGCTGAACACCGAGATGGTCTCGCTAATGATGCCCATCGCCGGCAGGATCATGATGTAGACTGCCGGGTGGGAGTAGAACCAGAAGAAGTGTTGGAAGAGGATCGGATCGCCGCCGATCGTGGGATCGAAGAAGCCGATGTGGAACACCCGCTCGACGGCTAGCAACAGTAGCGTGATGCCCAGCACCGGGGTGGCCAGCACCTGGATGATGGCCGTGGCGTAAAGGGCCCAAATGAACAGCGGCATGCGGTGCCAGGTCATGCCCGGCGGACGCATGGTGTGGACGGTGGCGATGAAGTTGATGCCGGTGAAAATGGAACTGAACCCAAGGATGAAGGCCCCGGTGGCCGCCCAGGTGACTTGAGTCGTGGTTGAAGTGCTGAAGGGGGTGTACAAGGTCCAGCCCGTGTCGAGTCCGCCGGTGGCGAGCACCAAAACGAAAAACAGTGCCCCGAAGCACCACAGATAGAAGCTGGCCAGATTCAACCGCGGGAAGGCCACGTCCTTCGCGCCCAACATGATCGGCAAAATAAAATTGCCCAACGCGGCGGGAATGCCCGGGATGATGAATAGAAAGATCATCACCGCGCCGTGGAGGGTGAACATTTGGTTGTACATGTCGGCGGACATGATCGTCTCGCCAGGCTCGATGAGCTCCGTGCGGAGCAGCCCGGCGAAAGCACCGCCAAGACCCAGCGAGGCCATGATGGCGATCAGATACATCACACCGATCCGCTTATGATCCAGCGTAAAGATCCACGACGCGATTCCCCGCGTGTGGGTCAGGTAGTTGTCGCCGGAGGCGGCCGGTCCTGAGGATGTTGCCGTGTACGTGGTCGAGGTCATTTTCTGTGGTTAATGGCGGCGGGTCTATCAAATCGCGGGCAGTGAGGCGACCAGTGCGGGTGCCGGCCGGGGTGGTGCCGGAGGTGAAGGTTACGAATCGGGTTGCGCGTCGCCCGATGAACTTGCATCGTTGTCGGGGCGATCGCTTGATCCGGTTCCAGCATCACCCCCAGTGCCGGTTTGTCCATTGCTGGTTTGCTCGGCGTCGGCCTGTGTCGACTCGGATCCGTCGGCGCCGGTTTGATCTGCGTTGGCATCGCCCGTGTCGGCATCGCCGTTGGCCTCATCTTCGGCGCCGGCCTTTTCGGCCGCGGCGGCCGCTTTGGCCTCCTCCATGCCGCCGGGGCGAAGCGCTTTGATATATTGAATGAGATCCATGACCTGCTGATCGTCCAACAGGCCCTGGTAGGAGTTCATCTGCGCCCGATAGCCCTCACGGATCTTGGCGTTGGGGTTGAGGATCGACTCGCGCAGGTAATTTTCGTCGACCACCGCGCTGCCGCCGTCGGTGAACTGGTGGGTTTCGCCAAAAACACCCCAGAGCGGCGGGCCGACCTTCGCCGACCGGGCTTCGTCCACCGAGTGGCAGCTCGCGCAGCCTTGGTTGCGGAAGAGCAGCTGGCCGCGCTCGGCCGGGCTGGCGCCCTCGGCGAATTTGGCCGCGTCGGCCAGCCAAGCACGAAACTCGCTCGGCGGTTGCACCACCACCGTGGCCAGCATGGCCGAGTGGCCGGTTCCGCAGTACTCCGTGCAGACCAGGTCGTGAACGCCCGGCTCCGGCGCTTCGAACCAGGTGCGGGTGTAGTGGCCGGGCACGAGGTCCATTTTCACTCGGAAGTCCGGCACCCAGAGGCTGTGGATCACATCCTCCGACTTCATCAGCAACATCACGGGCTCGCCGGCTGGCATGTGCAGGTTTGGCGACTCGTAGCCGTTCGGGTAGGTAAACGTCCAATTGTACTGCCGGGCGGTTACCTGAATCTCATAGGCGTCGCGCGGCACGGTCCGCATTTCCAGGTAACCGGTGAAGCCGGAATAGAATATGTAGATCACCACTAGCAACGGAATGATCGTCCAGGTTACCTCCAGCGCCGTGCTGTGCGCGGGCGCCTTCTTCTGTTCGATGCCGGGCCGTCGCCGGTAAAGCACGACGAAGACCAGCATTAGCGCCACGATTAGCAGAAAGAAGAACAGCGAGATGTAGTAGATCAGATAGAACGCATCGTCCACCGCGCCGGCGCTGGTCGAAGCGGGCGGAGGCATCCAGAACGAATTGTCCCGCTGCTGGGCCAACAGCAGGGGAAGGTTCGTCAATAAACTCATCGGTTGCTCAAAATCAGTCTTTGCTCGAGGGTGAGAACGTCGCAAGCCGGGGAGTCTTCTCCCCGGGACACTCGGGCGGCAGTCTCGGCCGGCCGGTCGGGGATGGCTATTCGTCGTCTTTCAACTCAGCCGTCGCGTCCGCCTCATCCGGCGTCTGTTTGCGTCGCCGACGTCGCCGGTCGCGCATCCAGAAAACCGTCAGCGCCGAGGAAAGCGCGATCACGGTCGCCACGGCGCCGAACTGCATCAAGCGGTAGGCGGCCGGTCCGTAGCGATTGCGGTCGGCATCGTATTGGAAGCAGCGGAGCAGGATCCGGTCCATCGTGGTGCCCACTTTGCCCTCGGAGGCCTCGGTCAAGGCGAGCCGAAGGGTTTGTGGGTCGAACTCGATGCCGTACAAGTATCGCGAGACGCGGCCGTCCGGGGTACAGGCCATGAAGACGGCCGGGTGGAGGTAATCGCCCGTTTGCTTGTCTTGGATATAACCAAAACCCACCGCCTCGGCCAGCGATTTGATCTGCTCGTTTTTCGGTGTGGTGAGGAAGGGCCAGCCGTTGCCGGTGCCCGGCCGGTTGTAGAGTTTCAGGTACTTTTCGCGGGTGAGTCCCGCCTTCTCGGGCGTTTCCAAGGGGTCGAGGCTCACGGTGACGATGCGATACTTCTCGCCCAGGTCCCAGTCCAGCTTCCTCATGCCGGCCAGCAGGCCGTTTAGCTGCAAGCTGCAAAGCATGGGGCAGTCGGAGTAGTTCATCGTGAGGATCACGGGTACGTCGTCGCGGAAGAAGTCACCTAGCTGGACTTTGTTGCCGTCGGAGTCGAAAAACTCCAGATCGAGCGGCAACTTGGCATCCGGCTTTTCCGTGACGTCGACACCCTCGACCGCCTTCGGCTTGGCCGTGCTGAGCTGGGCGGCGGCCGGCGAAACGCAGATCGCCAACAACCCCGCGACAAGCGCCGCCAGGCACCTGGCGGCGGGCGGCATCGCGAAACCGTTCACGGCACTATGATTCATTCTCGGCACTGCCATTCTGGCTGCCCTCCTTCGAAGGAGCATCGGGCTTGGGAGCGGAAATCCCCTCCACGGTTAACTTCATCGCCCGCGAAACGGGGATCGTGTAACGTTCCGTTTGGGCGTTGTATCCGTACTCGGCGAGTTCCTTCCGCTGCTCGGCCACAAGGTTGCTGATTTCGCGGGGCTGGATGTCGTCGAGCTTCCCCCGGAGTTGCGAGTGCGACTGGTTGTAGATTACCTGCAAACCGACCACGATCCCAAACACCACCACCGCGCCAAATAGACCGATGACGCTGATCAGCGGCGTGTTGACTTCGTCTTGAAAGGCCATGTCATGCTCTCCCGAGGCCAGGTCGACACGCCCGGCAAGCAACACGTCGCCCCAAGGGAAACGCGCCACACCATTGTTTTTACAGGTTCTCGAACGCCAGCGACTCGTCCAACCGAGGATCGCCCCGGGCGACCAACTCGCGGCCGGACGCCGCGGCGACGACCGCCGCCAGATACACACTGGTCAAGCCGACCGTCAATGCCACGTCGATCAGTCCCAAGGGAAGGCGTTCCCCGCCGAAGCTGGGCATCACCAGGTAGAACACGTCCAGCCAGTGGGCGACCATCAGCCAGACGGCCCAAAAGGCGAGCATCGACTTGTTTCGCTTGGGGACGCGCGAAATCAGCCCGACAAACGGCACCAGTAGCCCACCAATCAATAATACGAGGGAAACCGTCCGCCAGGAACCCGTTTGCCGGGGCAGATACCAGGCCGTTTCCTCGGGAATGTTGGCGTACCAAATCAGCATATATTGCGAAAAAGCGATATACCCCCAGAAAAACAGGAACGCGAAGAGCAATTTGCCCAAGTCGTGGTAATGTTCCACGGTAATTGCGTTCCGCAATCGGCCGGTGGCCTGCAATCCCCAGGCGGCCAGAATCATCATGGACAGTGCCGCAACCACCGCGCCAGAGAAATAGTACACGCCGAAAATCGTGCTGAACCAGTGCGGTGTGAGCGACATGATCCAGTCGAACGACGCGAAGGTCACGGTGAAGGCGAAGAGGATCAGGGCCAGCGGGCTAAGCCGCTCCATGCGTAGCGTCAGGGCCGGATCGGCCGAGGAGTCCTGGGCCACCGATAAACGCAGGAAGAACCGGCTTAGCCAGATCCAAACGGCAAAATAGACCACCGCGCGGAGGATGAACGCCGGTACGTTCAGATAGGGGGCCTTGCCGGCGAGAATTGGATCGGCGGCGACCAGCTCCGCGTCCGTCCACTCGTAGAGCACATGCCCATCGAGGAAAAGTGGGACCAGCAGCGGCAGAAAAAGCATGGCCAGCCAGGGCATGGGGGCAGCGAGCAATTCGGCCAGGCGGCGTACCGTGACGCTCCAACCGGCTCGGCTCACGTGCTGCAGGGCGGTGAAGAACAGCCCTCCCAGGGCAATGCTCAGCACGAAAGCGTAGGAGGTGAGGTAGGCGTGGAAGAAGTAGCGGCCTTGGTCGCCCTGGAGCCCTCCCAGAACGAATCCGGTGAGAAGGGCCACGGCGCCGAGGATCACACAGGCCAAAAAGGCGGGATTCGTCAGCGAGCCCAGGCGCGTCTGCTCATCGGACGGCAGGTGATGTTGGTCGGTGGTCATGGTTCGCGATTCCGGTCTACTTCAGGCTGTCTCGCAACTCGGCGGGGACTTCCTCCACCGAGGCGTCGCGGCTGCGTTGCAGGGCCCGCACGTAAAGCACGATGGCCCAGCGGTCCTCCACGGGGATCTGGGACGCGTAGCCGGGCATAGTTTGGTAGCCATTCGCCACGGTGCCATATAGCTGACCCACTGGTTGGTCCAGCACCGACTGGGCGTAAAGGGACGTGGGCGGTCGCCAGGCATTTTCCTCGCGCGACATCTCGCCGCGCTCCCGGGCCCTGAGGTGGATGATTCCCTGCCCGTCGCCGGTCAGGCCATGGCAGGTGGCGCAATAGATGTCGAAGCGTTGCCGGCCGCGATTCATCATGACCATGTCGACGGGCATGGGGAAGGTGTCGGCCCACTCGCCGTCGACCTTACCCCGGTGCAAATGTTCATTCGCGTCGAGATTGTCTTGCGCCACCGTGCCGGCGATTGGAGGACGCATTGTCCGCCCGTCCTCGAAAAACGGGCTGCGGGCCTGGGTAAGGTACTTCGGCTGGAAGTCCATGTCGGCAACGGGGTGGATTCTTGGCCGGCGGTGTGGAACGCTACGATACCAGGCCACGCCCAGAATCGGCAGGAAGGCCAAGACGAGCACCACGGCGGCCATCCATTTGGCCAGCAGGGAGACGTTCGGTAGCGGCTCGGCCTCGAGGTGTTCCACGTGCGTGCCGCCCAGCTCGGTCAGCAGTTCGCCGGTGCGGCCGCGGTCGAAACGCGGATCGGCCGTGTCGATCGAGATGAAGAACCCGTCGGTCGTCATCCGGCGGAAACGCTCGCTGCGGAAGACCGGGTTGTTGTACTCGGGCAGCAGATTCAACACCAAGGCACCAGCGAACGTGGCGATGGCGCTACACAGCACGATGGCCTCGAAGGTGACCGGGATATTCGCCGGCAGGCTGAACAGTGGTTTGCCGCTGATGATCAGCGGGTAATCGACGGCGTTGGTCCACCATTGCAAGAGCAGGGCGGCGGCACAGCCGGTCAGCCCGGCGCCCATCACCAGCCATGGCAGGATGGAGGCGCGAAGCCCCATGGCCCGTTCCATGCCGTGGATGGGGAAGGGGCTGTGGGTGTCCCAGCGGCGGTAGCCGGCATCGCGCACGCGGGCGGCGGCCCGCTTGAGCGTCTCGGCCGAAGGAAACTCAGCCAGGAGGATCGCCGGGTTCGGCTTGGCGGATTCGGATTGCTTCGCTTCGTACGACATGGAGGATATCGTCGTTCCCGCTCCCTTCGGAGAAGCGAGAGGGTCAAGGCCGGATCGTTCCGGCGTTCGAATTGTGGTTATTGACAATCAGCTCCGGAGCACGCACTGGCGAGACGCCAGCGGCGCCCCGATTTCTTCTCTTCGTGCGGGTGACATCTATTCGTGCGATTGCGGCATCACGGCCTTCACCTCCGCCATGGCGACCATCGGCAACCAGCGGCAGAAGAGCAGGAACAACATGAAGAACATTCCGAAGCTACCCAGCAGCATTAGCAAGTCCACCTCCGTGGGCATGAAGCCGCCCCAGCTCGAGGGCAGGAAGTCGCGCGTCAGGCTGATCACGATGATCACGAACCTCTCGAACCACATGCCAACGTTCACCAGCACGGCGATGATCCACATCGCCCAGGGCGTGGTTCGTACCCAGCGGAACCAGAAGGCTTGCGGGGCGATTACGTTGCAGCCGACCATCACCCAATATGCCCAGGCATAGGGCCCCAGCGCGCGGTTGATGAACGCGAACTGCTCATAGGGGTTGCCGCCGTACCAAGCGATGAACCACTCGATGCTGTATGCATAAGCGACCATCCAGCTTGTGGCCAGAATGATCTTGTTCATGTTGTCCAAGTGCCGGATGGTGACGAAATCCTTCAGCCCAAAGTATGCCCGGGCGGGGACCATCAGCGTGACCACCATCGCGAATCCGCTGAAGATGGCCCCGGCGACGAAGTAGGGCGGGAAGATCGTCGTGTGCCAGCCGGGAAGCTGGGCGACGGCGAAGTCGAAACTCACGACCGAGTGGACCGAAAGCACCAGCGGGGTGGCCAGCGCGGCCAGCAGCAGGTAGGCCCGCTCGTAAACCAGCCACTGCCGGCCGGACCCGCGCCAGCCGAGGGCGAACGTGCCGTAGGCCAGTCGTCGGATCACGCCGGTGGCCCGGTCGCGCAAGGTCGCCAGATCGGGAATCATGCCCAAATACCAGAACAGCGCCGATGTGAGCCCATAGGTGCTCACCGCAACAACGTCCCAGAGCAGGGGGCTGCGGAAGTTCGGCCAGATGGCCATCTGGTTGGGATAAGGTGCCAGCCAGTAGACGAACCAAATCCGGCCGATGTGGATCGCCGGAAAGATGCCCGCGCAGGCCACGGCGAAGATGGTCATCGCCTCGGCGAAGCGGTTGATGCTCGTTCGCCACTTCTGGCGGAAGAGGAATAGGATGGCGGAGATCAGCGTGCCGGCATGTCCGATGCCGATCCAGAAGACGAAGTTGACAATCGGGAATCCCCAGGCCACCGGCATGTTGTTACCCCAAACGCCCACGCCGGTGACGATCAGGTAACCGACCAGGGCGAAAAGCATACCGGACAGTGCGACCGAGACGGCGAACGCCACGTACCAGGCGAGCGGCGTCCGCGGCAACTCCGTCGCGCTGGAAACCGTCTCGGTCAGCGAGCGGAAGTCCTGGTCCGGCGTGGTCAGCGGGGCTCGCTGCCTGGGGTCCTCGTCGGTGACTGCGATGCCGTGAGCCATGTCGAATGGTGGATGACTGGGGGACTGGTGCTGGGCGGTGGTCATCGGCGACGGCAGCACCGCGGAAAAACGAAACAGTGATATGTTGTGGTGATAGCCGCGGGCGGTCGTTGGCCGCCGAATGGCCTAGGAATGGCCGTCGTGTGCTTTCATCAACTTGGGATTCGGGTTGCCGATCTTCGCCAGGTAAGCCGTGCGCGCTTCAATGTTTAGCCCCTGTAGCAACCGGTAGGCGCGGGGGGATCCATGCCAGCCGGTCGCCTGACCGTCCCGGTCATTGAGGTTGCCGAACACGATGGCCCCGGTGGGGCATACCTGCTGACAGGCCGTCCTGATCTCGCCGTCGGCCACGGGGCGTCGTTCGTTCTTCGCGCGAATCTTCGCCGCCTGGATGCGCTGCACGCAGTAGGTACACTTCTCCATCACGCCGCGGGAACGAACCGTGACCTCCGGGTTGTACTTCATCTTGGCCGGTTCGTTGGCCGGGTCCTTCAGGTCGGCGTGGTAGTTGAAGTAGTTGAATCTCCGCACTTTGAACGGGCAGTTGTTCGAGCAATAACGCGTGCCGATGCACCGGTTGTAGACCATGTCGTTGAGGCCTTCGTGGCTATGCACCGTTGCATTGACCGGGCAGACCTGCTCGCAAGGGGCCGTCTCGCAATGGTGGCACGCCACCGGCTGCACCGCCGCCTGGGGATCGGACGGGTCGCCCTTGAAGTAGCGGTCCACGCGAAGCCAGAGCATCTCGCGACCCTCCAGCACGCGCTCGGGTCCGACCACGGGGATGTTGTTTTCCGCCTGACAGGCCACCACGCACGCGCCGCAGCCGATGCACCGGGTCAGGTCGATTGCCATGCCCCATTTGTGGTCCGGATATTCCCACTCTTCCCACAGGGGAGCCGGCGGCATGTGATGTTCGACATGCTCGGCGAAGTGCGGATGTTCGCGATAATGTTCCAGCGTCGCCTCGCGAATGAGCAGCTCGGCCTGGCGGCGAGTTCGCTCGCGTCCCACCGTGTCGATGGCGAAGTGATCCTGCACGCAGGGGACCGGCCAGCGGTAGCCCTTCGACGCGACTCGCACATTGCGGATGATGTACGGCGTCTCGCTCGACCGAAGTGGGTAGACGCTGACGCCCACCGCCGACACGTCGGCTTCCACGTCGCCCCCAACGGCCCCGGCCGCCGTCCGGCCATATCCCAGCGCCACGGCGATCGAGCCGTCCGCCTGCCCCGGCATGATGTACGCCGGCAGTTCAAGGGTGGTCTCGCCGAGGGTGAGCGTCACCGCCTCGTTGTCCTCCACCCGCAGCCGCTCGGCCGTCGCAGGGCTCATCACCGCCGCGTTCGTCCAGCAGGACCGCAGCATCGGGTCAGGCAATTCTTGTAGCCAAGCGTTGTTGGCGAATCGGCCGTCGAGCAGTTTCGGATCGGGATAAAGCACCAACTCGAGGTTGCTGTCGCTCCCGCCTTCCCAATCGCTCCCGCGGCTGCCTTCTGCCGCGTCTTCGGTTTCGCTGCTGGGGTCGTTCGATGCCAGCCGCCCGGGCTTTACGTCGGGCGGATCGACTGGGGCGAAAGGGCTATCGTCCACCAGTCCGGCGTGCAGCACCCTCCGCCAACTCTTCTCCAGCGAATCGTCGGCCACGTCGAACAGGCGGTCGTATTTCTCGCGGACCTTCTCCCGCGGTGAGATGTTGCGGACGTTCATTGCCTGGGCGAGCATTTCCAGCGGGGACCGCCCACCGTAAAGCGGGCGCAGCATGGGCTGCCGCGTGGTATAGGTGCCGTCCCAGGAGCGCGCATCGCCCCACGTTTCGAGAAAATGGGCCTGCGGGACATGCCAAGTGCAACGCCGGCCCGTCTCGTCGCGATAAAGGCCCAAGTGGATCGAGGCACCCACCTTGTCCAGCGCGCCGGCGAAGTCCACGTCGGCCGGGGCGTCGTAGACCGGGTTAGCGTCGAGGATCAGCAGTGTATCGACCTCGCCGGCGGCCATCTCGGTGGCCAACCCCTGGAGGGCCTCGGCGTGCGGCGGGCGATCGGCATCAGGCTCCTCGGTCAGCACGATCGTGTTGCCGAGGTTCCCCAACGCCGCATTGATCCGCATCACGGCCGCGTGAACCTCCGGTGGCTGGCCGGGGCCCGCCACCACAATGCTTGCGCCGCGATGGGCCAGCAGATCGTCGGTCACGGCGAGAAGCCACTTGGTGAGGTTCTTGTCCAGCGGGGCGGCGCCCGGCTCCGCGGCACCATCGCCCTGCAGGGTCAAGCGATCCTCCAGGGCCGACACAAAACGCCGAATGTCGCCGGCGCGGATGGCCAAGCGATGATCGGCGGCCATGCCCGTGATCGTGTATCGGCACTCCGCGCTGTAAAGCCGGCTCATCCATTCGCCGTCCGGGTCGCGGTGCGCGACGAAGTCGGCGGCGTAGCGGACCGAATTGGGGTGTCCGCCGAGGAAATCCTCGTCCAGGGCCACGATAATGCGGGCCTGATCGAACTTCAGATGCGGACGCAGCGGCCTCCCGAAGGCCTGACGCATGCCCTCGCGCTCCTGATCGCGCGAAACGGGCTCCCACTCCACCCAGCGGGCCTGGGGAAACTCTTCGAGCAGCCGGTCGCGCATGGCCAGCAGCGTGGGCGAACTGGTCGCCGAGCTGAGCACCCGAAGGCCGGTTCCCTGCTTCTTCCGCAGGGCGATGAAGCGATCCCGCATGGAATCGGCGAACTTATCCCAGGGCTGGTTGATCGTTTGCCCGTCGGCCTGCTCGACGATCGAGCGGCTGCGGTCGGGGTCATACAGCGTTAGGATTGCCGCCTGCGCCTGGGCATGCGTGGCTCCCCGGCTGGCCGGATGCCGGGGGTTGCCTTCCAGTTTAGTGGGGCGGCCATCGTGGCTGGTGGCCATCAGACCGAGGGCGACCCCACCGAGTTCCATCGAGGTGGCAAAGTATTTCGCCTTGCCCGGCGTGCGATCGGCGGGACGCTTGGCGAAAGGAAGGATATCCTCCTGCTCCCAACGGCAGCCGGCCGCCGCGCCACCCAGCGCGAGCGATGCGCCCATCAACTGGAGCCACCGCCGGCGCGAAAAGCCTCCACGATCGGCCGATTCGGGGAACTCCGCATCGAGAAAGCGGCGGAACTCGGGCGTGTCGGCCAGTTCGTTCAGGCTGCGCCAGTAGGGTTGTCGGTCGGGTTGCGACATAACGAATGTTGAATGGTGCTACGTTGAAATATTGGACTCGACACTAGCCGCGGCCGGAACGTAGCGTTCCGACGGCAATTGTCGGTTCGTGGCGACCGGCACGGTGGAACAAGCCACGGTTGCCCCACCCCAGGATCACGATCATTGCCCCCACCTGCTACTGGCTCACCGATGGCACGTGGAACAGTCGGTCGGTGGATCGATATTGTCCTCCTCGGCCAAACGGCGACCAAGCATTGTCGGGTCTTCGTTGGGTACCCAATCCATCGACGTCACTTGATCCAAGGGCCGTAGGTGCGGCTCGGGATTGCGGTGGCAGTCGAGGCACCAGCCCATGCTCAGCGTCTTCACCTGACGGACCTCGATCATCGTGTCGATCCGCCCATGGCAACTCACGCAACCGACGCCGCGCGCGACGTGGGCACTATGGTCGAAGTATGCGTAGTCGGCCAGGTCGTGGACCTTGACCCAGGGGATCGCCTCCTCGGTGGCTTCGCTCTGGCGAACGGCCAGAAGCTGATCGCTCTCGACGGCGATGCGGGCGTGGCAGTTCACGCAGGTGGCCGTTGGCGGCACGGCGGCAAACGCCGCGCGCTCCACGGTATTATGACAATAGCGGCAGTCGATCCCCAGGTCGCCGGCGTGCTGGGCGTGACTGAAGGGCAGCGGCTGACGCGGCTGGTAACCAACATTCAGCGTATGCGGCGATCCGAAATAGTAGAGCAGGCCGATCAGATAAACCGGTGCGATCAGCAACAGCGCGCCGAGCAACGGTCGTAGCTTATCAACCCATCGCAGTATGTCCGGTCCGACCATCGCTCGCTCGTTCTCTACCGAGGGCTGGTGTCACCGATGCCCTGTCATGCCAACGCGCCGAATTGCCCTGGGACTAGATGCCGTCTCGTGCGACCGTGCTGTCCGGTCATATGTGTGCCGCGAGCCGGTATCCGAAGAGTTCGGCAACCTCCCATAAGCATTGGCCGCATCGCCATCAATGAATCGTTTACGAGAGGTGTTGCACCACGAGGTTGCCGAGAGCAAATCTCTCTCGACGTGACAAGCAACCTCCTACGTTCATCGGAGATTTTAGCCTGAATCCTCCCTGGAAAAAAGACCCCCGCGGTTCCTTTCCGTGAGATTCTTCGGAATCGCCATTCGGCGGCCGTACCCTTCCACTGAATCGAGTACAAGAAACATGGGCTTAAGTCGATATAAATAATCGGCCGCTGCAAAAAAGAAGTAAATCGCCTCGGCTAGCCCCAAGAAGGCCCGGCTGTTAGCGCATGGTGGCCAGTTGGCATGGTCACTCGCCATCACGCCGATCCCTCGGGCTTGCCATCAGCTCGCGCTCGCCAGCCAGCCGGGTCGTTAGGTCAGAGAGATGGCGACGTTGGCCAGATGGGCCGGCCACGGGGAAGTGGGCGGCGGGAAACGCGAGCCGTGTGGCCGCCCGGGTTGGCGGCGGCTGAAGGACCAACACGGCGGGACTCGGCTGGACCGGCCGGGCCAGCGGCCGTGACGGCGGAAAGAAGGTGCCCGCATGAGGGTGGCCAAGAATCCCAATTGGACGCCGACGCAGTGCCGGGCTTGACGCCTGGCCCCTGCCGGGGAGCGCGTCTCGGGCTGGGCTCAACCCGAGCGGTGTTGACAGGGGGCGATTTCTCCGCTAACAAGTGCGAAATTGATTGGGTTGCGGCGAGGACCAGCCCGCCACCCCTCCCCCGGAGCATTGCCAACACGTTGCCAGAACCAGAGAATCGCCAGCGGAGGAACAGTACCATGTCAACTTACCTTTCGAGCGTGGGGCTTGCGGAGGCGGAGTCGAACGTCGCGGCTCCCAGGACACAGGGCGATCCTCGGCTGGAGGGCGATCGCTGGCAGCCGTGGTCGACCCGGGGCCTCGGCGGCCCGATCGTCGCCTTCGACGGCGAGGACGACGATTTCGAGGACTTCGACGACGACGATTTCGACGACGATTTCGACGACGACTTCGAGGAGGATTTCGACGACGATCTGGATGAGGATCTCGACGACGACTTGGACGAAGGTCTCGATGAAGATGAATTCGACGATGAAGACCTCGACGAATTCGACGATGATGACGAGTTCGACGATGAGGACGAGTCAGAAGAGGATGATGAGGAACTGTAGGTCGCCGATCGGCAGGACTGCATGACTCCCCCGGGCAGTGATTCGCGATTACCCTTCCCCGCCGACGCCGCGCGTCCGGCTTTCCCTCTGAAACGACCACCATGCATGAACTAGCCGGGCAAATCGAACAGGCCGTCGACGTAATCGCCCACCATTGGCCTCATCAACCGCGAATCGGAATCATCCTCGGCACCGGCTTGGGAGATGTGGCCGGCCAGATCGAGACCGACACCAAGCTCGACTATCCCACGATCCCGCATTTCCCCACCTCGACAGCCGTCAGCCACGCCGGGCAACTTGTCTGCGGACGACTCCGCGGCGTGCCCGTGCTGGCCATGGAAGGGCGTTTCCACGCTTACGAAGGCTACACGCACCGGCAGATCACTTTCCCCGTGCGGGTCATGAAAGCCCTGGGGGCCGACCTGCTGATCGTCTCCAACGCTTGCGGTGGCCTGAATCCGCAGTACGCACGCGGCGACGTGATGGTCATCGAGGATCATATCAATTTGATGCTTGGCAATCCGCTGATCGGCGTGAACGATGATAATCTCGGCCCCCGCTTCCCCGATATGTCGGAGCCGTACGACCAGGAATTGATCGAGCAGGCGATAGCCATCGGCCGGCGCGAGGACTTCGCCTGCCACAAGGGCGTGTACGTGGCCGTCACCGGGCCAAACTTGGAGACCCGGGCCGAGTACCGCTTCCTCCGCACGATCGGGGCCGATGTGGTTGGGATGTCCACCGTGCCCGAGGTAATCGTTGCCCGGCATGGTGGAATGCGCTGCCTGGGTCTCTCGCTGGTCACCGACATGTGCCTGCCGGACGCCCTGGCCCTGGTCGACGTCTCGGAAATCCTGGCCACCGCGGCCGAGGCCGGCCCGAAGTTGGGCAAGATCGTCCTGGGCATCGTCGAACATGAGGCGGCGAAGGGGTAGCATTGCGCCCAGACTTCATGCGTGGATGCCTTGACGATAAAGCCATACAATGATATGGTTTATTGTATGGTGATAGAGCTGGCGGGAGTGGCCGATGGAAGAAGCGACGTTCGATTGGGACGACCGCAAGGCCGCCGAGAACAAGCGGAAACACGGCGTCACCTTCACTGAGGCTCAAGAGGCATTCTTGGATCCGAAACGCGTCGTCGCCCGAGACCTCAAGCACAGCCAGTCTGAACCGAGGTATTTCTGCATTGGCCGCGTCGGCGAAGGCATCATGACCGTGCGTTTCACCTACCGAGCCCACACGATTCGGATTATCGGGGCCGGGTATTGGCGGCAGGGGAGAAAAGTCTATGAAAAAGAGAACCAAATACACGAATGAGCCGCTCGACATGGAGGTGGTCGAGGACTTCCTTCCACCGCCGGATCAACTCGCATTGAAGGATCAGACCGTTAAGGTCACGATGGGCCTGAGTAAACGCACCGTGGAGTTCTTCAAAGAGCATGCCGAGCGAAACAACACCCAATATCAGAGGATGATTCGACGACTGCTTGACATGTACGCGGCGCGGCATCGTCGAACATGAGGCGGCAAAGGGGTGAACGGGGGGGACGGGAAAGAAACGACAGGCATCACGAGGGGTGAACACTCCTTCTCGGATACCGCGCGGGGCCCGCACGTGTTACAATAGCACGTCAAGGAGTCATCGATGTCGCCACACGTATCATCCGCTGCAACGCACTACGCCCACGTCGTTATGCCCCCCGATGCCCAAGGCAAGGAGGCCACGATCGCTGGGCATCGGATCCGGGTCCGGGATATCGTGGCGGCGCGAGATCTCGGAGGGTTGACTCCCGAGGAGATCGCTGCTTCCGCCTACCCGAGCCTAACATTGGGGCAGGTTTATTCGGCCCTGGCCTACTACGAGGATCATCGCGAAGAGATTGACGCGGCAGCGGCCAAGGACGAGCTGGCAGTCGAGCGGTTTCGGCGTGAGCATCCCGAGTTGGTCCGCGACACCGGGAGCGGCTGACAGTGGGTCAAACCTGCTCCGCGACCGCACGATTTGTGAGGTGTTAATCGAAAGGCGTGACAACGGTGTTGCCCGCTTTCGCGGATGAACATGTCCATGACGGGGTGGTCCAGGCCTTGCGGCTGCGGGGCGTGGGTGTCGTCACGGTGCGGGAACAAGGGATGGAGAGCACGCCAGACCCGGTGGTTCTCGAAGCGGCACTCCGTCAGAAGCGTGTCCTTCTGACGAACGACACTGATTTCCTGGCGATCGCCGCGGAACAGCAAACCGCGGGCAAACCGTTTGCCCCGATCCTGTTCTGGCCGCAGCAGCGACGCTCAATCGGCGAGGTCGTGCGGGCTGTCGTTCGCGAGATCAGGTCGGCTGATTATGATGCAATTTGCTCACTTGTGTGGTTTTTGTGATTGAATACCCTGACTGGTAAGCCCCCGTCTCATACGTTGTCCATGTTCCAACCCGTCGAACAGTCCGTTTCCTTCCCGAAGCTCGAAGAATCGATCCTCGCGTTCTGGAAGCAGCAGAAGATCTACGAAAAATCGCTCGCGGCACGCGAGGGGGCCGAGCCGTTCGTGTTCTACGAAGGGCCACCGACCGCCAACGGCCTGCCCCACCCCGGCCACTGCCTCACCCGGGCGATCAAAGACCTCTTTCCCCGCTACAAAACCATGCGCGGCTTCCACTGCCCCCGAAAGGGCGGCTGGGATACGCACGGGTTGCCGGTCGAGGTGGAGGTGTCCAAAGAGCTGGGCATCCACAGCAAGGAGGAGATCGAACAGTTCGGGGTCGAGCCGTTCATCCACCGCTGCATCGAAAGCGTCTTCCGCTATACCCGGCAATGGGAAGACCTGACCGAACGGCTCGGCTTCTGGATCCATCTGGACGAGGCCTACGTCACCTATCACCAGAGCTACGTCGAGAGCGTCTGGTGGGCGCTGAAGAACTTTTTCGAGCGTGGGCTGCTCTATCAGGGCCACAAGATCGTTTGGTGGTGGGCCCAAGGCGGCACCGCGCTGAGCAGCGGCGAAGTGGGCCAAGGCTACCGCGAAGTGGCCGACCCGAGTGTCTACGTCCGCTTCCCGCTGGTTGACCCAGGTGAACAAGGCCACCCGGAACTCGAAGGGGCCGACCTGCTCGTCTGGACCACCACGCCGTGGACCCTGCCGAGCAACCAGTTCGCCGCCGTCCGGCCGGATTTGGAATACGTCGTCGTCAGCCTTTCCTCTCCCGCCGGGAGTGATGGCTCGGCACGGCTGGACAAACCAGCAGTGGTACCCGAAACAAGCACTGGCGAGACGCCAGTGGCACCCGAGGGCCGCCGGCTGCTGATGGCTGCCGAACTCGTCGACACCATCGCCGCGAAGGCCAAGCTCGATCTGACCGTCGAGAAGAAGTTCCACGGGGAGGAACTGATCGGCCTGCGCTACCGCCCACCGTTTTCGTTCTACTATGATCGCGACGGCGAGCGCGCCGGCACGCTAACCGACGGCGGCGCGCAGCACGTCGCCTGGCGTATTGTCGCGGCCGAGTTCGTCACCGTCGACACGGGCACGGGGATCGTCCATCAGGCCCCAGCGTTCGGCGAGGTGGACTATGAAGTGCTCATCGCCGAGCAGCAGCGGTTCGAGCCCGGCGAAGGTCCCGAGTTGATCTGCTCGGTCGGCCCGGACGGCACGTTCACCAAGGAAACCCCCAATTACCAGGGCCGCTGGGTCAAGGACTGCGACCGCGAGATCACCCGCGAGCTGCGCGACCGGGGGCTGCTGTTCCATCAGGAGCAGTACATCCACGACTATCCGTTCTGCTGGCGGGCCGAGCAGGACGCGCTGATCCAGTATCCGCGGCAGAGTTGGTTCGTCCGCACCACGGCGTTCAAAGACCGGATGCTCGAGAACAACCGCCTGATCGGCTGGCTGCCCGAGCACATTCGCGACGGCCGGTTCGGCAATTTCCTGGAGACGAACGTCGACTGGGCGCTCAGCCGCGAGCGTTACTGGGGCACGCCGCTGCCGATCTGGGTCTGCGAGAAGACCGGCCACCAGGAGGCGATCGGCTCGTACGACGAGTTGCTCGCGAAGCCAGACGTGCAGGGCACCGAGGCGTGGGAGGAAGCGAAACGCGCGAATCCCGAGCTGCCCGAGCATCTGAAGGTCCACAAACCGTACATCGACGCGGTGACGTATCAATCACCCAAGGACCCGACGGCCCGGATGAGGCGGGTCACCGAGGTGATCGACTGCTGGTTCGACTCGGGCTCGATGCCCTTCGCCCAGTGGGGTTACCCTGGCCGGCCGGGCTCGCGCGAGCAGTTCGAGCGGCAGTTCCCCGCCGACTTCATCAGCGAGGCCCTCGATCAGACCCGCGGCTGGTTCTACAGCTTGCTGGCAATCAGCACGCTCCTGTTTAGCGACGACGCCGAGTCGGACCCCGACCCGGCCACTCGCCTGGTCGATTACCCGCATCCTTACCGCAACTGCATCGTGCTGGGACTGATGCTGGGCGAGGACGGCGGCAAGATGTCGAAGAGCAAGCGGAACTACCGCGAGCCCAGTGAGATCTTCAACCGCTACGGGGCCGCCGCCTTGCGTTGGTACTTCTTCAGCAACCAGCCGCCCTGGACCTCCATCCGTTACAGCGAGCAGGCCATCCGCGAAGCGATCCCCGAGTTCCTGCTCACCCTCTGGAACTGCTACAGCTTCTTCGTCATCTACGCCAACATCGACGGATTCGACCCGGCCGCCGAGCTTCCCGCCGACGCGGGGCAGCTCACCGCCGACGTGCTGGCCCGTGCTGAGTCCTACCGTCCCGTGGCCGAGCGGCACCAGCTCGACCGCTGGATGATCAGCGAGTTGCACTCCACCGCCCAAGCGGTCGTCGAGCGAATGGACGTCTACGACAACTTCGGGGCGTGCGCGAAGCTGAACGCCTTCGCCGACGGGCTGTCCAACTGGTTTGTCCGCCGCAGCCGTGAACGGTTCTGGAGCCCGGACGATACACAACAGAAACGCGACGCCTACTGGACGCTCTACGAGTGTCTGGTGACGGCCTCGAAGTTGGTTGCCCCGTTCGTGCCGTTTCTGGCGGAGGCCATTTGGGGGAACCTGGCCCGTGCGGCGTTTGGCGAACGGGTCGCCGAAAGCGTGCATCTGTGCGACTATCCGGAGGGCGACGCAACGCTAATCGACGAAATACTGGCCGAGAAGATGGCCCTGGCTCGCGAGATTTCCTCGCTGGGCCGCAGCGCCCGGATGAACGCCAAGCTGAAGGTGCGTCAACCGCTGGCCCGAGTGGAGGTGATTCTGGCCGACGATACGCACAAGGCCGAGCTTCAGCGTTACGCCGCGGTGATCGCCGAGGAGTTGAACGTTAAGCAAGTGGAAGTGATCGACCACGGCGAGCAGTACATCACCTACACCGTGCTGCCCGATCTGAAGCGGCTCGGCCCGCGGCTGGGCAAGCGGCTGCCGGCGGTGCGGAAGCTGCTCGGCGAAGCCGACGGGGCCGCGTTGCTCGCCGAAATGCAGTCGGCTGGTAAGATCAGCTTGGATGTGGACGGCGAGACGGTCGAACTCGACGAGCAGGACATCCAGGTCCGCCTGCAGGCCAAGGAGGGTTGGGCCGCCGCGCAGGGGCCGAATTGCGTGGTCGTGCTCTCCACCGAACTGACACCCGAATTGATCGCCGAGGGCCACGCCCGCGAGTTGGTCCGCGCGATCCAGGACCGCCGCAAGGAGATGCAGTTGGACTACACCGACCGCATCCGCGTGGGCCTCGTCCTGCCCGACGGCCCCCTTGCCGAGGCGGCCACGTCCTTCGAGAATTACGTCAAAGGTGAAACCCTGGCGACGGAACTCGGCCTGGGCCCGCTCAAGGATGTCGAGCCGGTCGAGGCGAAGGCCGCCGGCGAGCGGGTGGAGTTGTACGTCGCGAAGGATTCAAGCGGTGCCACACAATGACCGGCCCAAGTTTTCAACGTGCGATTCGCACCTATGTAGACACTTCCGTCTTCGGTGGATGCTTTGATGATGAGTTTGCCGAGTACAGCAATCGGTTTTTTGAGCGGGTGCGGCGCGGTGAGATCTTAGCCATCGTGTCGACCGCTGTCTCCGACGAACTGGAGCGAGCGCCCAGTCACGTTCAGGCCTTGTTCGATGAGCTTCGCCCTTTGCTTGACGCCGTGCTTCCACTCGATGACGAGGTGGTAAACTTGGCGAATGCATATATTGATGCCGGAGTATTGCAGCACTCTTCGTTGGTTGACGCCCTTCATGTTGCAGCAGCGACACTGGCCAACGTCGACCTGCTCGTGAGTTGGAACTTCCGGCACATTGTCAATTTTCATCGTATCCATGGGTTCGGCGGGGTGAATACCCTGTTGGGACTCCGGTCCTTTACAATCTTGTCCCCGCGCGAGGCTTGTGATGAAGAAAGCATTTGACTGCGTCGAAATGAAGAGACGTGCTCAGGAGGAGCTCATGGCCGAATACGAACAACGGAAGCACGAGTTCTCTTCGATCGCTGATTTTATCAACACCAAGTCGCGCGAATCCGAATGGCAGCGCGACTTGTGGGATAAAGTCGAACAGGCGCAAACCGCAAAGGGTTCAACACGACGGTAATGCGAAGCACCCCCCTCCCAATCGTCGTTCTCATCTCCGGTGGCGGGACGACGCTGCGCAATCTCATTGAGAGAATCGACCGTGATCGGCTGCCGATCGACATTCGGCTGGTCATCTCCAGCAAGGCCGACGCCCGTGGGCTGCAAATCGCCGAAGAGGCCGACATCCCGACGGCCGTGGTGCGACGCAGCGCTTACCCGGATATCGACAGCTTCAGCCGCGATATTTTCGACCGTTGCCGCCTGGTTGGGGCCGAATTGGTTGTCATGGGAGGATTCCTGAAACGGGTTGTCATCCCCGACGATTTCACCAACCGCGTGATCAACATTCATCCGGCGCTCATCCCCGCCTTCTGCGGCCACCGGATGTACGGCCGACGCGTTCACGAGGCGGTGCTCGAGTACGGCGCAAAGCTCAGCGGTTGCACCGTCCACTTCGCCGACAACGAGTACGACCACGGCCCGGTGGTTCTCCAGCGGGCGGTCCCGGTTCTGGATGACGACACGTCCGAGTCGCTGGCCGCCCGCGTGTTCGAGGCCGAGTGCCACGCCTACCCCGAGGCGCTGCGGCTGATCGCCGAGGGCCGGGTGTCGGTCGAGGGGCGGCGGGTCCGGATCGCGCCCGCTTGAGAGCGAGTGAGCCGCGCCTCCGACCCAAGAACGCAACAAGGGAAGGCGCCACGTGGACGCCTCCCCTTCGGTTGCGAATCTCGGCGCCCGTGGCAGCGGATGCCGCCGGGCGGGATCGTTCGTTTTTTCGGCTTACTGCTCGGCCGGTTCGTCGTCGGCCGGTTCGGTTTCGACGTCTTCCTCGCCGATCTCGACTTCGACGTCTTCACCTTCGCCGTCGCCGGCTTCGGTCTCGGTCTCGGTCGCGGCGCCGCTACCGGCGCCGTCACCGTCCGTGTCGGCCTTCGGCTGGCAGCCGATGCTGAAGACGCAGAGGCTCAGAAGCATCAAAAGCGTGGCAAAGTACTTCATCTCGGGTTCCTCTCCTCAAAACGGGGGGTAAAGTGCCAGGCCGCGCCAATCGCCGCCTAGCGTCAGCGTTGGATTGTTGGGCAGGCCGTCGGCACACACGCCCGCAACGAGCGGCGTGCCTCCGCCGAGCCTTCCACACCCTTAGACCGCCACCCCTGGGAATTTATTCCCGAGTTGTCTAAAATTGATAGCACTTTTCGCGGCGAGCCGCGACGGTCGTCGATTCGGCCCATGTTGACCTCGGTTTGGGGCCGTACGCCGGGTATCCCGGGCAGCTGCGGTGCCGCGGATCGTGCCGCGGCGAATCGGTAGACTGAGGAACTTTTGCCGTTTTGGGGCAACGGCGGGAATATTTCGGCTTGCCCAGGTCTCTAACCAAAGGGTTCACGATGGCTGGCGATAACGGACGTCACCCCCCACCGGTGGGCGGCGAACCAGAACCGTCCCGTCCGGAGAGGGCGGAAGCCGCGGCTGCCGAGCGGCAAGCGGTCGGCGGTGTTCCAACAATCGCCGCGCTCGTGGACGACCACCATGAAGCCGTCTACCGCTATGCGTACCGGCTCACCGGGTCGGTCCCCGACGCCGAAGACCTCGCCCAGCACGTGTTCCTCACCGCGCAGCAAAAAATCGGTCAGCTTCGCCGGCCGGACAGTCCGCGGGCGTGGTTGCTGACGATGGTCCGAAACCAGTTTATCAAGGAGCTAAAAAGACGCCGCCCGAAGGCGGAGGCCGACCTGCGAGTCGACCTCTCACGCCAGGCCGAGCAAGAACTCGAATCGCCAATCGACCGGGAGCGACTCCAGCAAGTCATCGACGCATTGCCCGAGCCGTTCCGCGTCGTTCTGCTGATGTTCTACTTCGAGGAGACCAGCTACCGCGAAATGGCCGAAGCGCTCGACTTGCCAATTGGAACCATTATGAGCCGGCTCGCCCGGGCGAAGAGCCGAATGCGAAACGACCTGCTCGCCCACGACACCGACGTTTACGGTGATAAGATTCCGCAAACCGTCCCCGCCGATGAATAACCGTCCTCTCAACGACGAACAGCTCCACCAACTGATGGAGGCGGTGCGCCCGGGCAGCGATGATCTGGCCGAGCCGGAGATGGCGGAATTGCTTGCCCGCCTCGCGGTGGACGATGAGTTGGGGGATGCGTTTCTGGGGCTCAAGCAATTCGATTCGCGCATGCAGGAGGCGGTCGCCGATGTGTCCGTGCCCGAAGGCCTGGCTGATCGGCTGAAGCATGTACTGGCCCGCGAGGCTTCGCGGCCATCGTCCGTGGCGATTTCCGCCAGCTCCGACGCTCCGTTGGGCGAGGCGGCCGAAACGGACTTGCCGACCGCCAGCTCCAGCCTGTCCAGCGGACCGGCCGGCCGTGCGGCACGACGACGCCCGCGGGGGCGGCGCCGGCTGTTGACTGCCATCGGCGGCCTTGTCGCCGCCGCGAGCGTGGCCCTGGTGACCGTCTGGCTCGGAAGCGGTGGGCTCGCGCCGATCACCGAAGAGGCGCTGATTGAGGCGGCCCGGGCGCGCTTTCTGGCCCACCCCGGCGAAACTGCCGAGGTGGATCGCCCTTCCGCCGGGAGGGCGACTGCCGAGCAATCCCAGTTGGCCCAAGATTACCCGCCGAGCCAGGCCGTCGCCCGGGTGCGTGGTCTGGCTCCGCGCGAGGCGGGCGAGATCCTCGGTCGCCGTGCGGTGGCATACGACTTGGGGGCGAGCCATCGTCGCGGTCGCGCTGCCCCCCAGGCGACGCTTTATGTCCTGCGCGGGCAAACAGCCGACCCGCTGGCCATCCGCCCGCCCCTGCGTCCACCGGCCTCCAGTGGCGGCATCACGCTGGCCGCGTGGCGCCAAGGCGACCTGGTCTATGTTCTGGCCGTGCGCGGCGGAACCAACGCATATCGTCGGCTGATCGCCCCGCCGAGCGGGCCACTAACCTAAAGGCGGCGAGCGATCTGGTCAGTCGGCCGCGCGGGGTACGATCCAACCGTTGCCCCAGCCGGTCCAGCGCATCGGATACCGCGAGTTGTTCGAAGCCCAACCCGCCGAGTAATCACCGTTGATTGGGTCGGTGTTGGCCGCGGGCCGTGCGTTCGATAGGCCGAACCATCGGCGCGACGCGAGCCGGCTCTGACGCTGGTCCGCCCGGAACGCGGCGTTCTGCTCCACCTTGGCCTCGGGCGTATCGTAGCGTTGGCGGTACTGTTCGTAGAACCACATTTCCGGCGTCGGCTGGATTTGGCCGGTGGTCGTCGCTTGCCAGGAGTTATCTTGGCCGGGCCGATCGGCCTGTCGTCGAGCGTCCTCTTGAGCCATGGCGTTGCCCGCGACGGCCAGGATCAGCAGTGTCCCCGCGATCGATAAGAGTCTCATCCGTTCCCCCCCGTTGGTACGGCATTCGTGGCGTGGCGCGCCGCGTGCGCGCCCTTGTTAAGAGATTCGGCCAATCGTGGCGGTTCGGATTAGGCGGATTCTGTCGATTCCGCCACCCGGATGGCAGGCCGATGGTGGGGCTTCGAACCCCCGGGGGCCGACGCGTGGGGTAAGCAGGGTGAGGGGCCGATTTTCACGCGGGCGGAGAAGCCGGTATCGGGCGGAAAAGAGAAACGGCCCCGGGGGCGGAGCGGTGCTCCCCGGGGCCGCGAGTGGTTCGGTCGAAAACGGGGTGATAGGGTTGCCCGGCTTAGCGGATAACCCCAGTGTTGATCTGCACGGCGGACTCGAAGCCGATGCCCGAACCCTTGAAGTAGTTCGACTGCAAGACCGAGGCGCCGATCAACCCGCGCATGTCAAGCAGGTTCGACTGGGTGACGTCGACCTTATGGGCCGCCTTCACGCGGATCATGTTCGACTGGTCGACATTCACCACGCTCTGGATGGACGGATCGACGGCGGAGTGACCCAGAAGGCGCGCGAACACGCTGTTGCCTTGCGAGGTCAACAGTCTCGAGTCGTTGGACGTCAACTCGTTCGCCTGGTTCACCACTCCGGCCGGCCAGGGCCGGTTGCCCGGGCTCTTCGTCTTGCGAATGTCCACGCTGTTGCCCATCAAAACGTCGTCGCGGCCGCGCGAGGCGCGGACGTCGAAGGCGTTCACTTGGGACAGCAAGATGTCCGACCGGTACATGTTCAGCACCTGGTTGAACGTGTCATAGGTATTACCCATGCCGCGGATCTCGAGACCCTCGGCATCACTGACCTTCTGCATCCCCTGGATGCCCATCTGGGAGAGGGTGTCCTGGGGGACGTCGGCCGCCATGGCCGTGCCGGCGAACGCAATCGCGGCAACGGTAAGAATCGCTACAAACATTCTCATTTCAAATCTCCTTTGGTTGTTCGTTCACTCGACGAATCAAATCGTAGGTACCGTAACGTGTGAAAGGTGCGGGCTCCCTCCGACTGTGGCGCGGCCGACTCCTTCGACCGACAAACGCGTTGCCTCTTTGTTCCGGGGGGATTGCAGGACCGACGCTTGGCATCGGCCAACGTGTCTCGACTCACCACTCCGCTTCGACTGAACCAAGCACTACTTCTTCTCCTCACTCTCTCGCTCCGCTGGCACCGGTAGCCGCCCGCTCTCGACGGGCGCCACTCCAACGAATTACCGGCGATCGCGAATTCGGTTGCAAAAAGCGTATGCCGCGCGGCAACTGGCCGTTGGACACACGCATGTCCAGGACTGAGGTAGGGCAAAGCCTATCGCCAGCGGATCAAAATGTTCCGCGAGATGGCGAATGCGCCGGTCGGCTTCTTCGCCCCGACGAGAATCAGTTGATTCACGTTGGTCGGGGCAGTCCAGTTGACGGCCAGATTCATCATGAAGACGCTGACGCCACATCCCTCCCCGCGAATCCGATGTCCTTGCGCGTCGGTAATCGGCGTCATGCCTGCCATGCCCATTTGCGTGAGCACGTCTTGTGGCACCGTGCTGGGGTCGGCGCCCGTTTCGGCGGCGGAAGTCTCGGCGGCCAGCATCACAATGGCAAGCATCAAGCCCGCCACGACAGTCGGCGATCTCATGGTGTTCTCCTTCGGGGTGAAGCTGCGGGTCATCGCTGACGTTCGATTCTAATTGGCTGATTACTGCCGTCAAGCATGCGAAAAGCTTGAAGGGATCGTTTTCCGCGAATCGGCCGTAGTAACCACGTGTAGGCGGTTCAATCCCGCAGTCCTAACACGCGCTGAACAATTAGGTCGCGGCAGCGAAGCAGTGGGGTGAGAGAATGCCCGGATCGAATGAGCGGTCGGAATGATCGCCATGAGGACGCGAGGCAGCGACATCTTGTCATGTCCCGCGCCTCTGAGCGCAAAACCGGACCGGCGAGCGACGTGACCGACAGTAGCGGTTGTGAGGATTCCTCGGGATGTATGCCTTCGGCGGGCGCGGGGAGCAGTTGAGAGGAGCAGGGCCACCGTGCCGCATCCATCGAGGGCCACCGCAGTCGGAATGAAACTCGAGTGCCTGCGACATCTTTAGGCGATCGGCAGATACGAATTTGCCACCCCTCACCCTACCCTCTCCCCTGCTATTCCGCTGCGCGGGCAGGGTAGAGGGGGCAGTTGAATCTGCCGATCGCCTTAAGCTGTAAGGATCGTAACGGATGCTCGTGAGGTAAACACGGTCGCGACGGAAAAGTTGCCTTCAACGCTTGGGGTTGGCTGTGCGTGCTGTGTCACTCTCGCCGATGGCAACTATCGGACGTGCCCCATTGGGTCGGGAAGCCCGGGGCACGCGACAAGGGCGCCAGCCCGATGGAAATAACGCGCGCCGTGGCGTCTCGATGAAAAGGAATTCGATCATGAAGATAGTCAGGTTATGCGTGCTCGGCGCTTTGGCGATCGGGCTGTCGGCCGACGTCCAGGCCGCGTCGCGCCTCGATTCGAGCGTTGCAAGGGCGGCCGCCGGCTGCCAGCGCCTGCCGCGGACATGCGATACCTCGTGCACTCCTCGCGGCGCGTGTGCAGGCGACTCCTGCCGGGGGTGCGGAATCTACGCCGGCGTGGAAGCCACCTTCTTGCAGCCGTACAACACGTCGAGCGGGCAGATCGTGTTCGATAACGGAACGAATCGTTTCGCCGCGGACGGCATGACGGAGTTCGACACGCTCGACGCCGCCCCGCGAATCTGGCTCGGCTATCAAGGACAAACCTGGGGGCTGTGGGGACGATATTGGGCGTTCGACGCCGAACGCTTCGGCGAGTCGTTCGATTACGTCAACGATAGCAACTATCGATTGGTCGAAGCCGTCAGTTTCCTCTCGGCCAAGACGGGCGACTTGGAGGCCACGCGCCGGTTCAGCTTCTTCCAATGGGAGGGCGATTTGTTCTTAGGCGCGCGCTGGGCCGAATTGAATAAGCGCGACCGCATGGCCGTGAACGCTGTCTCGCCGGGTCTGCAAACGGCCCTGCAACAGACCGAGTCGCTGGCCAGCGGCGCGGGACTGACGTTCGGCTTCGACGGGCGGCGACCGATTGGATGCCGCGGCCTGGCGCTGAAAACATCAGCCCGGGGCTCGGTCATCTGGACCAAGTCGACCGCCTCGGCCTACAACCAGTATTCCGACCCGGGGAACTTCGACGCCCAGCTTGTGCGCGTCAGCGGCGACTGCGCCACGCTGAGCATCGCCGAAGTCCAGGTGGGTTTGGAGTGGGCCAGGAAGCTCGAGTGCTTCCGGGCCGAGGCCTTCACCCACATCGTCGCCGAGTATCAGTGGTGGAACACCGACGGGCAAGTCCCTTTCCTGCTGACGCAAACCGTCAACGGCACGACCACGTCCGTCTGCTCGATGGGCAGCGACACCGAGCTGGTCGGCTTGGCATGGGCGATTGGCTTTCGTCGTTGAGCGGGGGTAACCCGCCGAGCTTCGGCGGCCAGTCGGGCGAGGCTTATCGATTGCCGAGCGGAGTTGAGTTCACGTTGAAGGCCGTGCTAAGCCGCGGAACGCCGTTGGCTTGCCCGCGGAACATCATGGAAATGGAGAACGGGAGTCATGGATCGACTCGCTCGAAAATGCACACTCGGAACAGCGGCGTCGCTGGCGGGGCGATGGTCGCTGCTGGCCTTCGCGGTGCTCGCGATGGTCTGCGGACTGCTCGCCCTGACGCCGATGTGGGCCGACGCGGCCGATCGGCCCGTCCGATTGCCGCGAGTCACGTCGCCGGCTGGGTGGACGGATCACGCGGGCCGGCCCTATTTCGAAGGCTGGGTGCCGAACACCGACGCGCTGTTCAACGCGAGCACTCCCGAGGACATACGGTTTGCGTCGTTTCAGGAGAAGGAGCCGCGGCTCCCGCCGATGCCCCCACCGCCGGAGCAGCCGGGCGCAACGCCTAACGAGCCGCCCGAGGAGCCGCTCGGCCAGGCCCCACCCGATACGCGGCAGGTGTTTTTGCGTTCGGCCACGGTGCTATTGAACCCCGGCGACGTGCAGTTCGACTGGGGCATCGAGTACTATCTCCAGAAGGTCGATGGTCCCGTGGTGCTGCCCGGGGGGGTGCTCGACGAGCAAGAGGTGCGCGATCGCCGGCTGCTGGTTCCCTTCGCCGCTCGGTTGGGCGTCACGCGACGCATCCAGGCTTACGTCCAAGCCCCCATCGCCTGGTCGCAATCGGAGCGCGTCGACAGTAGCGGCGAAGTGACCGACGACATCTTCAGCGTTTCCGACGTGAGCGCCGGGGCGAATGTGCTCCTCCGCGAGGGGCGCGGCTATGGGCCCGATTTGATCGGCACGATCGGGTTCACGGCGCCGACGGGCGAGGACCCGTTTGCCGATCAACTCACGTCTGCTTCGCTGGGCGACGGCTTCTGGTCCGTTAACGGTAGCTTGCTTTGGATCCACAGCTACGACCCGGTCGTGGTCTTCTACGGCTTCGGCTACCGGCACCTGTTCGAACGCAGCTACCTCGGCGCTATGATCCAGCCAGGAGAGCAGATCACGTACAACTGCGGCGTGGGGTTCGCGGTGAACGATCGCATCACGTTTAGCACGGCCTTCCTGGGCGAGTACGACACGGAAACCAAAGTGAATGGCGACGCCGTGCCCGGCAGCGACGTGGAACCGATCACGTTGCGTTTCGCGCTGACGGCGATCACCTCGCCCTGCCATATCATCGAGCCATTCGTGCGGTTCGGACTGACGAACGACGCACCGGACGCCGACTTCGGCGTGATCGTCACCCGGAGCTTCTAACTGCTGCTAGCCGACGGGGCCCGATATGACCAGATTCATCCGCTTCGTGTCACTGCTTTTGGTGACGCTCGTTGCCGTTTCATCTTTGGCCGAGGGCGCCCAACCGACCGGGCGGAAAACGGGGCCACCGATCCGTACGCCCGACCAGAACGTGGGCAAGCGCGTCTGGAGCTGGAAGGCGCTCAAGCAACGGCACGTCGTGATGCAGCAGTACGATTACTCCTGCGGCGCGGCGGCCCTGGCGACGGTCGCCCGCTATTACTGGGGCGATCCCGTAACGGAAGAGGGCTTCCTGCTGGCCATCCTCGCCACGCTGAGCCGAGAGGAGGTGAGGGACCGGATGGAAAACGGCCTTTCCATGACCGATCTGAAGAACGCCGCGGTCGCCGGCGGGTATCAGGCCGTCATGGGAAGACGAACACTGGCACAAATGACCGAACTGAAAGCCCCGGTGATCGTTCGGCTGGTGCAAAACGATTACGAGCACTTCGTCGTCTTCCGTGGGGTGCTGAAGGACCGGGTGTTCATCGCCGATCCGATTCGCGGGAACTTGCGGATGTCGATCCAGCAGTTCGACCTACAGTGGCAGGACGACGTGATCCTGGTGATGGCCAAGCCGGATACGGACCTGCCGAAGAACGCGCCCTTAGCGCTGAAATATCACAGCCCCGTGCAGCCGGAGTTGCAACCGGTGCGGCGACTGCTGATGGATCCGCTGCGGGACCCGAAATAGCCGCGGGTTGGCCCCGGCATGGGAGGCCGCGTGGCTCGGGGCCCTCGGCAGCGGCATGGACGCGTGTGGATGGTTGCCAAGCCCGCTCAGACCTCCAGCAGGTCCGCGATTTCGTGTTCCCGAAACGACATGGCGCCCTTGCGAAGGGGAAACTCTTGGTCGTACTGGCGTCGCAACTCCAGGACTTCGTCGAACCGCTCTAGAAAGGCGCTGACCACTTCGGGGTCGAAATGGCGGCCTGCCTCGGCCTCGATCATCTCTCGGGCCATTTCGGCTGGGTAAGCCGGTTTGTAGGGACGCCGCGAGCTGATGGCGTCGAACACGTCGGCCACGGCCACGATCCTTGCCGGCAAGGGAATCTCGCGACCGACCAAGCCCGCCGGGTAGCCGGCCCCGTCAAAACGCTCGTGGTGGAAGCGGGCAATCAGCGCCGCCATGGCCAGGAAGCTGCCGTGGGGCGAGTGGAAGACGGCGTTGTCCAGAATGTTCGCGCCGATCGTCGTGTGCTGCTTGACGATCTCGTACTCGTGCGGTGTCAGCCGGGCCGGCTTCAGCAGGATCGCGTCGGAGATGCCCACCTTGCCAATGTCATGTAGCGGACTACTGCGGAAGAGGTCTTCGAGGAACTGGGAACTGATCTGACTGGAATAGCGGCTGTCGCGCCGCAATTGCTCGGCGATGAGTTGCGAGTAGGCTCGCATCCGCATCAAATGCTCGCCGGTGTCCTCGTCGCGCGATTCGGCGACCTCCGCCAACGCCAAGACGGCGATGTCCTTGGTTGCAGCCATGTCGCTGGCGCGTTGCTCGATCAGTTCCTCGAATTCGTGGTGACGCGCGGCGATCTCATTCCTCGCGGTCTCGGCCATGCGGTCGGCCCGAATCAGCCGAAGGTGCAACCGCACTCGGGCTTCCAACTCGCAGGGGTCGATCGGCTTGACGAGATAATCGTCGGCGCCGACTTGAAAGCCAGTCAACTGCTCTTGGCGAGACGAGCAGGCGGAAATCATGATGACCTGAGGCGGATGGACACGACTGGCGGCTTTCAGCCTGCGACACACCTCGTAGCCGTCCATGCCCGGCATGCAGACGTCCAGCAGTACCAAATCGGGTGGCCGACGCGTAGCCGACTCCAGCGCCTGGGAACCGCAAATCGCCATCTCCACGTCGTAACGATCGTGGAACAGGCGGTCGAGCAGTTCCAGGAAGTTGAGGTCGTCGTCGACGAGTAGAAGCTTATCAACCATTCGCCACTATCCCTGAGCGCGGAGGCCCCGTCGGTGCATTCTCAGGCTGTTTGGCAGTGTCGGCGGGCGAGCGCTAAACAGAGCCGCCGCCACGGCGAATAAGGCGTCGCTCTCGGTGCGTCGGATTCGTCGCCGCCTCGCCGCGATCGCGCGGGAGCAAGCGGCGCGGCTGTAGATCAACGCAAGCCGACCGAGCCACTCACCTGTAAGTCTAGTTCATAACCCCAGGCGAAGAGGCACAATTGCGACGAAACGAGCCGGAAAAGAAATCTGTTGCCGGCCTTTGTGTCACCGCCAAATGCGACAATGCCGGCGGATCGGGCGACGCGGATACAAGCTTGCGGTTTGTGCGGGATGGCGCAATTGGGCACGCCCGTGGCGATCCGCGACTACGCGGGAACGAAGTGCCAAAGCCGGCTGGGGTTCCAGCGAAAAAAGACGCCCTCGCCCGAGTGCGGGCGAGGGCATCGCTGATTCACCCGGCGCAGCGAACGGGCGTCGTTTGCTGGTCTCAGACGAGTTGCTTCCGCACCGCCCAGACGGCCGCCTGGGTACGGTCGGAGACGCCGATCTTTCGGAGGATGTGCTGCACGTGCTCCTTGACCGTCTCGTAGCTGATGTGCAGCGCTTGGGCGATCTCCTTGTTCGTCAGCCCGTAGGCCAACTGGCGGAGCACTTCGCTCTCACGTTGTGTGAGCGGGACTTCCACGTCGGCACTCAAGCGGGGTGTTGCCAGGGCACCGGTCACGCGACGCAGCTCCTCCCGGGTCCAGGCACTCTCGCCGGCAGCCGCGGAACGGATCGCCGCGACTAGTTCATCGCGGGTGCATCCCTTGAGCAGGTATCCGCTGGCCCCGAGCGCCACGGCGCGAGCCACGTAGGTTGGATTGTCGAACGTGGACAAAATGAGCACGGGCACGTCGGGCTTGTCCAGCTTGATGCGTCCCAAGGCGGTCAGCCCGTCCCCTTGGGGCATTCGCACATCGAGCAGCACGACGTCCACGTCGTGCGTGAGGGCGAACTTCACGGCTGCATTGCCGGTGTCAACCTCTCCGACGATTTCAATATCGGTGTCGGCCAGCATCGTCTTCAGGCCCCTGCGCACGACCTCATGGTCGTCGGCAACCAGCAATCTGATTTTACCTTGCATCGATTCCTCCACGGTGTCTCGTGCCGTTGATCTGATAACGCGGATGCTCCGGCGTGAACGCCGAACGTCGCCAGTCGCGGCAGGTTGGGCCGCCGGGGCCAGCCGGAACGAGACCTGCCTATCAGCGGCAAGCCAAGATCAGCCCCGAGGTCGTATCCCCCCTTGCTGCCGGGCGGCAACTACTCCCAACAATCATAACGAATACCCGCCAGCTTAGCCAGTAGGCCATCATGCTTCAGGGGGAAGAATTCCACGGAATGACGCCAAAGGCGTCCTCGAAGATGGCTCGATTTCGGCCAGCGAGGCCCGGGGCGGCAGGGCGATTCAAGCAAGCCACACGAAAAGCACGATGCCGCCCGGTAGAAGAGCTGAAAGAGGCGCCGGCCGGATTCGAACCGGCGATGGCGGATTTGCAATCCGCTGCCTTAGCCACTTGGCTACGGCGCCATAAATCTCTTTACGGAAACGAGTTACAGAAAGACACGTCTCCGCGACGGTGCGTTGGGCCGCACCTGACGGCATACTCATCCCGCTGGCGACGCACCTCCAATGCCCTCGTCGTCCGGGCGAGCGGTGCCTTCAATCCCTCAGTCTAGCAACCTTTCATCGGCCGACAAGACCGGAACCCTTAATGCGACCGTCAAAATCGCCTTGACCGCACCCCCCGCGTCGCGGGGACCTCGTTGTCCTCACCACGGCCAAGCGGTAGAATACCGGCTTTTCGCATGGTCCCGGAGCCGGCCGAGTGCCCGTTGCGGCCTGCATTCACCGAGATTCAGCACTTCAATTCAGCACGCCAAACGTCAAACACCGCCATCCCATGCCTGAACCACGCAATTTGATTGTCGCCCAGAGCGGCGGCCCGACGCCGGTGATCAACAGCAGCCTCCAGGGGATTATCGAGGCTGCCCGCGATTTGGACGCCGTCGGCACCGTTTACGGCGGCCGACACGGCATCGAGGGCGTGCTGAAGGAGGAGCTGATCGATCTGACGGCCCAGCCGGCCGAGGAGGTCTCGCTGCTGCGGTTCACCCCGGCGGCCGGCTCGATCGGCACGTGCCGCTACAAGCTCAAGGACTGGCAGAACGAGGACTTCGATCGGGCAATCGAGGTGTTCAAGGCCCACGACATCGGCTATTTCCTGTACATCGGCGGGAACGACTCGATGGATACGGCCAACAAGATGGCCAACCTGGCCCACGAGCGAGGGCTGGACCTGGTGGCCGTGGGCGTGCCGAAGACGATCGACAACGATGTCGGCGACAGCGAGTTCAAGCTGATCGACCACACGCCCGGCTACGGCTCGGTCGCCCGATATTGGATGCACGCGGTGCAGAACGCCAACGAGGAGAACGGTGGCTCCTGCCCGGCCGATCCGGTGCTGGTGATGCAAGCGATGGGCCGCAAAATCGGCTACATCCCGGCCGCCGCCCGACTGGCCGACCCGGGACGCGAGATTCCACTGCAAATCTATCTGGCCGAGGGACATTGCTCGCTCGAGCAGATGGCCGACAACATCAACGATCAGCTCCGCCGCGACGGCCGCTGCCTGGTGGTGATCAGCGAGGGGTTCGACGTCGGCGAGCTGGGCGAAGTGAAAGACTCGTTCGGCCATACGTCGTTCGGCTCGAGCAAGATGACCGTCGGCCAACGAGTGGTGAACTACCTGAACGAGAAGGGCCTGGTCGCCAAGGGCGCCGCCCGTGGCAACGTGCCGGGCACCGACCAGCGGCACTCGATGGCCTTCGCTTCGCCGGTCGACCTGGACGAGGCGTACCACGTGGGCCAGAAAGCGGCCAGTCTTGCCGCCGACGGCCAGAGCGGGTTCATGGCCACCATACTCCGCGACCCAAGCCCGATCTACAGCGTCCGGTTCGACCAGGTTCCGCTGCCCGAGGTGGCCAACAGCGAACGCACGTTCCCGGCCGCGTGGATCACCGAACGTGGCAACGACGTCAGCGACGAGTTCCTACGCTACGTCCGCCCGCTGGTCGGCAACGACATGATCTCGCTGCCGATCGTCGACGGCCGTCAGCGACTGACCCGATTCCAACCGATCCACGCCGAGAAGAAACTGCCCGAGTACGTGCCGCAAGCCGATCGGCAGAAGGCACCGTGACATGCGATCCGCAAGGTGCCACCCAGGGGTGGGTCGAACGCAGCGAGCCAAACCGGTAACGCGGACAAATAGACTGCGATGAAACCGAAGACGTCGATTGTTTCGCATTGCCGAACCACCAAGCGCGAGGGCATCACGACGATGATAGGCGTCTCCGCAACCATGGTCGGCCTAATGGCTGTGTTTTACACCTTTCGCTTTGTGTTGGATGCGATGTCGCCAGGCTTCTTCTATTTGGCGACAGGATTGATCGTGGGAATATGGTGTATCGCGACCTGTGGCTATGCCATACCGAACTGGCGGCATTCGGATACATTTCGGATTGAGTTGTTCGAAGACCGGCTCGAGTGTTCGAGCCCAAGTCCGGCATTCGGTGAGTCCTTTGTGGTCTACACCAGAGACCTGATGGAGATAGAAGAACGCGACGTCGGCGGTGAAAGCGCCAACGAGTGGTATTTGCTTACGACAGATGGTCGTCGCCTTCATTTGTCGTACAATTACGGTTCGCCCGTGCGCAAGATCGTTGGCGAGATTCAGCGCCTTCGGCCTGAGCTTGAGATCGTGCGCACGTGAAGACGCCCACGGCGCACTTCTCCGCCGATCCGGGAATCGGCGGCTATTTAGTATCCAACATCCAACATCCAACACCGAACAACCCAACCATGCTTGAACTCGAAAAGAGACAAGACTATCTCGTCGGCATCGACTCCGACGGCTGTGCGTTCGACACGATGGAGCTGAAGCACAAGGAGTGCTTCATCCCGAACATTATCAATTTCATGGAGCTGCAGGGCGTGAGCAAGTACGCCCGCGAGGCGGCAGAGTTCGTGAACCTGTACTCGAAGAGCCGCGGGGTGAACCGCTTCCCGGCCCTGGTCGAGGCGCTCGAGTGGCTCCAGAAGCGGCCCGAAGTGAAGGCCCGCGGGATCAAGGTGACCGTGCCGCAGGAGCTACGCGATTGGCTCGCCGAGGAGACGAAACTGGGTAACCCGGCGCTGGAGCGCAAGGTGGCCGAGTCGGACTGCCCGGTACTGAAGCACCTGCTGGCCTGGAGCGAAGCGGTCAACACGACCGTCGCCGGCATGGTCCGCGGCGTGCCGCCGTTCCCGTTGGTGCGCGAGTCGATCGACAAACTGGCCGAGCGGGCAGACGTGGTCGTCGTCTCCGCCACGCCCGAGGAAGCGCTCCGGCGCGAATGGGCCGAGCACGGCATCGACGCCAAGCTCCGCGCGATTTACGGTCAGGAGTCGGGCACCAAGAAGGAGCACCTGCAGCTTGGTCAAAACTACCCCGAGGGCCACGTGCTGATGATCGGCGACGCCCCGGGCGATCACCGGGCCGCGGTGGCCAACAACGCGCTGTTTTTCCCGATCAATCCTGGCGCGGAGGAGGCGAGTTGGAAACGCTTCCACGACGAGGGGATCGATCGGTTCTTCGCCGGCACGTTTGCGGGAGAATATCAGCAGCGACTGCTCGACGAGTTCAATAGTTACCTGCCGGAAAAGCCGCCCTGGCCGGTGGAACAAGCATAACAGACGGGGACTCGCGCAAAGGCGCAAAGACGCCAAGCAAGATGCCTCATTGAACCTCTTAGCGCCTTCGCGCCTTGGCGTGAGGCTCTATGACCTAGCCGAAGGGAACGAATGATGTCTGACAAAAAATGCGATTTTGGTCTCGTCGGGCTCGCCGTGATGGGCGAGAACCTGGCGCTGAACGTCGAGAGCCGCGGCTACAGCGTCGCCGTGTTCAACCGCACGGTGAGCAAAGTGGACGCCTTCATCCAGGGCCGGGCGGCGGGCAAGAACTTCGTCGGTGCCCATTCGCTCGAAGAACTGGTCGGCGCGCTGGAGCGGCCGCGCAAGGTGATGCTCATGGTCAAGGCCGGGCCGGCCGTGGATGAGTTCATCGAAAAACTCATCCCGCTGCTCGAGCCGGGCGATGTGATCATCGACGGCGGCAACACCCACTTCAGCGAGACGGAACGCCGCACCGAGTACGTCGAGTCGAAGGACCTGCTCTACATCGGCACGGGCGTCTCCGGGGGCGAGGAGGGCGCGCTGAAGGGCCCGAGCATCATGCCCGGCGGGAGCGAAAAGGCCTGGCCGATTGTCCAGCCCATCTTCCAGGCCATCGCCGCCAAGGTGGGGGAGAACAACGACATCCCCTGCTGTGAATGGGTCGGGCCGCGCGGGGCCGGCCATTACGTGAAAATGGTTCACAACGGCATCGAGTACGGCGACATGCAGTTGATCTGCGAGGCCTACTGGCTGCTCAAGAACGCCCTGGGTCTGAACAACGACGAGTTGTACGACGTGTTTGCCGAGTGGAACAAGGGCGATCTGGATAGCTATCTGATCGAGATCACCCGCGACATCTTCAGCGTCGACGATCCCGAGGGCGACGGTCGCCTCGTCGACAAGGTGCTCGACACGGCCGGCGCGAAGGGCACCGGGAAATGGATGAGTCAGTTGGCCCTCGATCTCGGCGTGCCCAGCACACTGGTGACCGAAGCGGTCTACGCCCGATGCCTCTCGGCGATGAAGGAGCCGCGGGTGCGGGCGAGCAAGAAGCTCCGCGGCCCGACGGCCAAGTTCCGCGGCAACCGCGAGAAGTTCATCGAGCAGGTGCGGCAAGCCCTGTATGCCTCGAAGATCTGCAGCTACGCCCAGGGCTTCGTGCAGATGCAGGCGGCCGCGGAAGAACACAAATGGCCGCTGAACTTCGGCGAAATCGCCCTGTTGTGGCGGGGCGGCTGCATCATCCGCGCCGTCTTCCTGCAGCGGATCAAAGAGGCGTTCGACAAACGCCGCAAACCGGAGAACCTGCTGCTGGATCCCTACTTCAAGACGGCCGTGCGCAAGGCGCAGACTTCCTGGCGCTACGTCGTGCAGACGGCCATCCGGCTGGGCATCCCCACGCCGGCGTTCTCTAGCGCGTTGGCCTACTACGACGGCTACCGCAGCGAGTACCTGCCGGCCAACCTGCTTCAGGCCCAGCGGGATTACTTTGGCGCGCACACGTACCACCGCGTGGACAAGCCGGGCGAGGGGCCGTTCCACACCGACTGGCTCAGCCTGCGACGACCCCCGCAGTGACATGCCCCGAGTATGCCGGGTGCCATGCTTGCTAAGCGAGCGTCAGCGAGACAGCAAGCATGCCCACGGAAAGCGTGCCCACGGCGAGCGTGTCCACGGCGAGCATGGGCATGGCATCCGGCTAAGCGAGCGTCAGCGAGACGGCAAGCATGCCCACGGCAAGCGTGGGCATGGCACCCGGCCCTCCACTTCAAACCAAAAGGATAGAACGGATGTCCGCGGAATACCTGCAGAAACTTTTTGGCCTGGACGGCCAGACGGCCGTGGTGATTGGTGGCGGGGGGGTGCTCGGGGCGGCCCTTTGTCGTGGCCTGGCCGGAGCCGGGGCCCATGTGGTCGTCGCCGACCTGAACGAGGACGGATGCACCGCCTGTGTCGAGGTGCTCAGCGGTGACGGTGGCCAGGCCAGCCACTGCACGGTCGACGTCACCCAGCGGGCCTCGCTCGAAGCCCTGCTCGACGAAGCGAAGAAGGTCACCGGCCGTGTTGACATCCTCGTCAATTGCGCGGGCGTCAACTTCGGCAGCCGCTTTCTCGAGCACCCCGTCGAGCAATGGGACCGCGTAATGGCCATCAACCTCCGGGCAACCTTCGAGTCGTGTCAGGTGTTCGGTGCCCATATGGCCGAGGCCGGCGGTGGATCGATCGTCAATATCGGCAGCATGACCTCACACCTGCCCTTGTCGCGCGTGTTTGGCTACTCCGCCTCGAAGGCCGGCGTGCTTAACCTCACGCGCAACATCGCTAACGATCTGGCCGAGAAGAACGTGCGGGTGAACGCCATTTGCCCGGGCTTCTTCCCGGCGGAGCAGAACCGAAAGCTGCTCGATCAGGACCGGATCGACAGCATCATGCGGGGTACGCCGCTGAAGCGTTTCGGGGAACCGGAGGAGCTAATCGGCGCATTGTTGCTGCTGGTGGCCCCGGTCGGCGGCTCGTTCATCACCGGCACCTATGTCAACGTGGACGGCGGCTTTACGGCGGCTTGGTTCTGATGCAGAATGGTCACCACGAAGCAGCCGTAGGGTAGGCCGAGCGAAGCGAGTCCCACCCTGCATCGGTAGTGAGCCTTTTCTCGGAAGGATCGGGCCATGCCCAATACGATCGTCATTTTCGGTGCGTCGGGCGATCTGACCAGCCGCAAGCTGGTGCCGGCCTTGTATGAGTTGCACTGCAAGGGCCGATTGCCGGAGCAAACGCGGATCGTGGGCTTTTCGCGCACTCCGTATTCCGACGAACAGTGGCGAACCAGCCTTCGGGAGTCGACCGAGAAGTTCGTGGGCGACGCCTTTAGCGCGAAAACCTGGGATGAGTTTGCCCCGGTGATCCATTATCATCCGGGCAGTTTGCTGGAGGCGGACGACGTGTCGGCCCTCGGTCGGCGAATCGGCGAGATCGAAGGCGAGGCGGGGGCCACGCGGATCTACTATCTCTCCACCGCCCCGAAATTCTACGAGCCGGCCGTGGCGAATCTGGGCGCGGCCGGGATGGCGGCCGAGACCGGGCCGCCACGCCGCATCGTGGTGGAAAAGCCGTTCGGGCAGGACCTTGAAAGTGCTCGACGCCTGAACGAGCACGTCCATCAGGTATTTCGCGAGCATCAGATCTATCGGATCGACCATTACCTGGGCAAGGAGACGGTCCAGAACGTGTTGGTGCTGCGGCTTGCCAACGGGATTTTCGAGCCGATCTGGAATCGCAACTACATCGACCATGTGCAGATTACCGCGGCCGAGGAAGGCGTGGTCGGACGACGGGCGGAGTTCTACGACGGCGTGGGCATCCTCCGCGATATGTTCCAGAATCACCTCCTGCAACTGCTCACGCTGACGGCCATGGAGGCCCCCAGCCACTTCGATGCTGACGCCGTGCGTGATGAAAAGGTGAAGGTCCTCCGCGCCGTCCGCGCGATGCGGCCGGAGGATGTCCAAAGCGACACGCTGCGAGCCCAGTATCGCACTTACCGTGACGAGGAAGGCGTCCCGAACGACAGCCAAACGGCCACCTTCGGCGTGGTAAAACTGCATGTGGACAACTGGCGCTGGCAGGGCGTGCCGTTCATTCTCCGTAGTGGGAAGGCCATGTCGTGCCGGACCACGCAGATTGTGATCCAGTTTCGCCAAGCGCCCCACATGCTTTTCGAAACCGGCCCGAAGGCTGCCCACGAAGCGAATCGGCTGGTCATTCAGGTGCAGCCGGCCGAGGGAATCCAGTTGCACTTCCACACCAAGGTGCCCGACCAAGGCATGAAACTGCGACTGACGGACTTGAGCTTTCAGTTCAAGGAGAAGTTCGTCGGCAACATGCCGGAGGCCTATCAGCGACTGTTGCTCGACGTGATGCAGGGCGACGCCAGCCTCTTCGCCCGCGCGGACGAGGTGGAGCTGGCGTGGTCGATCATCGACCCGGTCCAGCGGGGTTGGGGCCAGTCGTCTGGACCGCCACTGACGTTCTACGAGATGGGCGGCTGGGGGCCGCCGGGCTCCAGCGAGTGGATGCGATTGCAGGATCGACAGTGGTTCGACGTCTGTCCGGTACTGAAATGAATGGGTGGCCCTGCTTGCGGCTCGGTCCGCTTGCGATCGATTTTCCGGTGGTCCAAGCGGCGCTGGCCGGCTACAGCGACTGGCCGATGCGCGTCGTGGCGGTACGCCTGGGGGCGCCGTTCACCTTCAGTGAAGTCACCTTGGAACGCTTTGTCCGCGAAGGCACGCGGCGCGCGCGCGGCAAGCGACTGTTGCGGCCCACGGACGACGCCCCTTGCGGCGCCCAACTGATGGGCGAAGACAATCCGGCCCTGGCCGACGCTGCCGTCCAGCTCGTCCGGCTCGGTTTCGACTCGATTGATCTGAACTTCGCCTGCCCGGTGCGCAAGGTGCTGGGCAAAAACCGCGGCGGGCACATGATGACCGACCCGCTCGGTGCCATGGAGGTGGTCGCGCGGGTCCGCGAGGCGTTGCCGCCGCGCGTCCCACTGACGGTCAAGCTGCGCCGCGGCTACGACGACACCGAGCAGAGCGTCGAGCGATTCTGGAAACTGATTGATTTCTGCTACGCGGCCGGGGCCGACGCGGTGACCCTGCATCCGCGGACCGTCCTTCAGCGTTACGAGGGGGCCAGCGACTGGTCCTTTCTCGCCAAGGTGAAGCGGCACCTTGGGCCGCGGGTGCTTCTCGGGAGCGGCGATCTGTTCACCGCCGAGGACTGCCTGCGGATGATCCGGGAGACGGGCGTCGACGGCGTAACGGCCGCCCGGGGCGCCATTGGCAACCCGTGGATCTTCCAGCAGGCGCGGGCGCTGGCCGCCGGTCTGCCCTGGTCGCCACCGACGCTGGCCGAGCAGCGGGCCGTGATCGAGGAGCACTACCAGCTGGCCGACGCGACCTACGGTCCGCGTCGGGCCGGGCCGATCATGCGTAAGTTCGGCATCAAGTACGCCCGGCTGCATCCCCAGCGGCAGCAGGTCCGCGACGCCTTCGCCGCGGTGCGCGAGCCGGGCCAGTGGCGGGCCGTGCTCGGGCGCTGGTATGGGGGTAAAAACTCGACTTGAATTGCGGCCAATTCGGGTGCGCGATTGTGTACACGAAAGCGGCCCGACCAAGCAATCCATCCCGCTGTTACCCCGATGCGAGAACCGAGGGCCAAACCTCACCCGCGGCGGCCGGCCTGCTGAAGTTTGGTCAGCCGCTCGATGATCTGTCCGGTGGCAGCGTACTGCTGTTCCATCTCGGTCAGGCTGTCTCGCTCCTTCTGGACCACCGCGGCCGGAGCCTTCGCGGTGAATTGCTCGTTTTCGAGCTTCTTCCGCTTGCCGACGATGAGCTTTTCGAGCTTCTCGTTTTCCGCCCGTTTGCGGGCGATCTCGGCCTCCAGGTCGATCAACTCGGCCAGGTCGACGTAGACATCCATCCCTCCGACCGAGGCGTTCGCACTCAATTCAGGTGCTTGCACCTCCGGTCCGAAGGCAAGTGGCACCGCGCCCGCCATCGAGTCGAAATACGGCTCCATCGGGCGGAGCAGATCGGCAGTGTCCTGGTCGCAACACACGCAGAACTCGATGCGCTGTTTCGGCGGCACGTTCTGCCGCGCGCGAATGTCGCGGACCGCGCGGAGCACGTCCTGAAAACGGGCGAACCGGGCCTCGATCGCCGCATCCTCCAGCGTCGCCTCGGGCTCGGGCCAGGGGGCGATCATTACGCTGGGGGCCGCGCGCTTGGGCTTCTCCAGCCCACGCTCGGGGGACACCTCGCCTAAGCGCTGCCAGACGTCCTCGGTCAGGAACGGGATCATCGGATGCAACAGCCGCAGCAGGGTGTCGAGCGCGTGGGCCAGCACACGTTGGGCGACCGGCCGCGCGTCGTCGTCGCCCAGCCGCGACTTGACCATCTCCACGAAGAAGCTGCAGAACTCGTCCCAGGCGAAGTCGTAGAGCGCCCGGGCGGCGTCGGCGTACTTGTAGGCCGCCAGCGACTCGCTCACCTGCCGGTTCACCGTCGAAAGCCGGCTCAGCAGCCAGCGGTCCTCGACACGCAGTTCGTCGGGCTTCACCGGCGCCGGCGTGTAGTCCTCGAGGTTCAACAGCGCGAATCGCGACGCGTTCCACAGCTTGTTGCAGAAGTTGCGAGCCAGTTCGAACCGGTCGCTCACCACCGGGCCGCGCGGCAGGGCCTTGTCTTCCGGCTTGTCGGCCCATTGGGTGGAGAACGCCTGGCCGCACTCGGGGCAATCGAGCCGCGGCAGCATGCGGTTCTTCCGCGTCTGCTCGATCAGCTTGCCGCAGTGCGGGCACTCGAACTCCACGGGCATGCGGATGTCTTGCGTCTCGGTGGTCAGATAGGCCAGGGCGAAGCGCAGCGAGTCGGCCCCGAATTTCTCCATCACGTCGATCGGGTCCACGCCGTTACCCTTGCTCTTCGACATGCCCTCGCCGTAGCCGTCGAGGATTTTCGGATGAATGAACACCTCGGGGAAGGGGATGTCGCCCACGTTGTGCAGGCCCATGAGCACCATCCGCGCGACCCAAAGCGTGATGATGTCGCGGCTGGTGATCAGCACGTCGGTCGGGTAGAAATAGCGCAGCTCGGGCGTCTCCTCAGGCCAGCCGAGCGTGGAGTGCGGCCAGAGGGCCGAGCTGAACCAGGTGTCGAGGACGTCTTGCTCGCGTCGCAGCGTATGGCCCGCGACGGCGTCGTCGGGAAGATCGTCCTCCTCGGCGCAAATGAGCCATTGGCCGTGTTCTTCATCGCGATGCCAGACAACGTCGTGGCGCCCGGCGAACGCCTTGTTCAGATCGTCCTCGCTGGCCGTTTCGCAATACCACACCGGAATCTGATGACCCCACCAGAGTTGCCGGCTGATCGGCCAGTCCCGTTTTTCGCCGAGCCAGTCGAGGTAGCCCTTGGTGTAACGCTCGGGATAGATCTTCACACGGCCTTTGGTGACGGCGTCCATCGCGGTTTGGGCCAGGTCGTCCATCTTGAGGAACCACTGGTCGGTCAGCAGCGGCTCGATGGGCGTTTTGGAGCGGTCGCTGTGAGCCAGATCGATCTCGCGATCCTCGACCTTCACCAGCAGCCCCTGCTTCTCCAGATCGGCGACGACGTTCTTCCGCGCCTCCTGAACCGTTTGACCTTGATACTGCTTGGCTTCTGGCGTGAGCGTGCCGTCCAGTTCCAGGATGTTGACCATCGGCAGGTTCTGGCGCTGGCCGACCTCGTAGTCGTTTGGGTCGTGGGCCGGGGTGATCTTCACGCAGCCGGTGCCCATCTGGGGCTTGGCCCAATCGTCGGCGACCAACGGGATCTCGCGCTCCATCAGCGGCAGGCGGACCTTGCGTCCGTTGAGGGCCATGTCGCGAAGCGTCTCCAGCGCGGGGAGCATCTCCTTCTGGCGGCGGCGGACTTCCTCAAGTTCGGCCTCGATTTCCGGGCGTTGTTTGGTTGGGGCGGTAGCCAGACGTTTCTCCGCGTCCTCGGCTGCTTTGCGCAGCGCGGCGGCCGGATCGGGATGCACCGCCACGGCCGTATCGCCCAACATGGTCTCGGGCCGCGTGGTGGCGACGGTAACGTGCTCCGGCTCACCCGGCTGGGCGCCGACGACCGGGTAATGGATATACCAGAAGTGGCCCGGCACGGCTTCGTGAAACACCTCGTCGTCGCTTACCGCGGTGCGGAGCATGGTGTCCCAGTTGACCAGCCGCTTACCGCGGTAGATCAATCCCTCCTTGAACAGCGAGAAGAACGTATGGCGGACCGCGCGGGCGCAAACGTCGTCGAGCGTGAAGCGGGTACGTTGCCAATCGCAGCTACAGCCCATCTGCTTGAGCTGACCGAGGATGCGGCGCTCGTATTCGTCTTTCCACTGCCAGATGCGTTCGACCAGCCCGTCGCGTCCCAGCTCGTGTCGGCTGGTGCCTTCCTCTTGGAGTAGACGCCGCTCCACGACTGCTTGCGTGGCAATGCCAGCGTGATCGGTGCCGGGCATCCAGAGGGTCGAGTAGCCCTGCATCCGCTTCTGCCGGATGAGGATGTCCTGGAGCGTGTTGTTCAGGGCATGGCCCAGGTGCAGCGCGCCGGTGACGTTCGGCGGCGGGATGACGATGGTGTAGGGCTCGCGCCGGGGATCCACCTGGGCGTGGAAATAGCCTTGCTCTTCCCAGTGGGTATACCACCGCTGCTGGGCCGCTCCGTGGTTATATTGTTTGGGCAGTTCGGGCGTGTGGGTGCTCATGTTTGTCGCTGTTCCTCTTTGTACAGTTTGTACTCGTAGCTATCGAGCAGGGCGATCCAGCTAGCCTCGATGATGTTTTCGCTGACCCCCACCGTACCCCAGACATCGTTCTCGTCCTGACTTTCCACCACCACCCGCACGCCGGCGGCGGTGGCGGCTTCGGAGTTGATTACCCGCACTTTGTAATCGACCAGGTGCAGATTGTTAAGGCAGGGGAAGTTGCCGTTGAGCGCTTTTCGGAGGGCCATGTCGAGGGCGTCGACCGGGCCGTCGCCCTCGGCCGCCTCGAATCGGACCTCGCCGCCCACGCGAATCTTGACGATCGCCTCGGCGGACACCTCGCCACCGGCCTTGTTGTCCACGTTGACGTGATAATGCAGCGTTTCAAAATGCGGCTGGAACGTGCCGCGACAGCGCCGCACGAGCAGGTCGAAGGTGCCCTCGGCCGCCTCGAACTGGTAGCCCTGGCCTTCCATCTCGACCACCTTGGCGAGGATTTCGTCCATCAGCCGGTCGTCGGTCTCCTCCGGCAATCGCTGGGTGAGGGCCTTGATGTTCGCGCGGCCGGAAAGCTCGCTCAGCAGCACCCGACGCTCGTTCCCCACCAGTTCCGGGCGAATGTGCTCATAGCTGGCCACGTTGCGGGCGACGGCGCTCACGTGCATCCCACCCTTGTGGGCAAACGCGCTCTTGCCGACAAACGGCTGGTGCATGTCGAAATTCATGTTGACCGTCTCGTAGACGAACCGCGAAAGCTCAGTGAGCCGCTCGACGGCTCCCTCGATCAGCAATTCGTAGCCCGGCTTCTTCAGGGCCAAATTGGGGATGACGGAGACCAGATTGGCGTTGCCGCACCGCTCGCCAAACCCATTGATCGTGCCCTGCACGTGCGTGGCTCCGGCGTCGACGGCGGCCAGGCTGTTCGCCACGCCCAACTCGCAGTCGTTGTGCGTGTGGATGCCCACGGGCACCGGAAGCGCGGCGACGACTTCTGCAGTGACGCGGGCGACTTCTTCCGGCATGCTGCCGCCATTGGTGTCGCAGAGCACGACAAGGCTCGCGCCGGACTCGGCGGCCGTCTTCAGTGCCTGCAGCGAGTACGCGGGGTCGGCTTTGTAGCCGTCGAAGAAGTGCTCGGCGTCGAAGATCACCTCGCGACCGGAGCCGGCGAGAAAGGCCACACTCTCGGCGATCATCGCCAGATTTTCCTCGGCCGATACGCGCAACACTTCCGTGGCCTGGAACGTGGACGACTTGCCCACTACGGTGACCACCGGCGCTGCGGAGTCGAGCAGCGCGCGGAGGCCTTTGTCGTCTTCGGCCTTGGTGCCGCGACGTCGGGTCATGCCGAAGGCGCAGACACGCACGTGCTTGAGGTCCATTTCCCGCACGCGCTGAAAATACTCGGCGTCCTTGGCATTGGACGCCGGATAGCCGCCCTCGACATAGTCGAAGCCAAGCTGGTCGAGCCGCTCGGTGAGCAGCAGCTTGTCCTGGAGCGAGAAGTCGACCCCCTCGGCCTGCGAGCCGTCGCGGAGGGTCGTGTCGTAGATTTCGATGCGGGTCATGGCTGGGTTGGCGGTTTCGTTGGCAAGGGGGTGGCGATATTGTCCGGCAGTGCCGCGAGATCGTGCCCGGGGGCTTGCCGTGCCGTCGCGGGTAGTGTGGGTGGTGTGACGACTGGGGGAGAAGGGCTCCAATAATGAAAAAAGCCCTCAGGCCGGCGTTGGCCTCAGGGCTTGCTCTGGTCGGTCGTCCACCGGTCGGAAGCCCTAGGGCCGAACCTCCTGGATAATGGCGATGCTGGTAATCACGGTGATTTGCATAGCTGGTCGAATGCTCGACGTAGCGGGGCTGCAGGGTCACAAACCGGTGAACTCGCCAAATATAGGGTCGCCGAGGCCAAGCGTCAACCGGCCGTGTTGCTTTCCCCGCGCGGGAGGGGTGCGGGCAGGTTAGGCGCTGCGGGATGTCCAGCCGCCCTCCTCGTCGTCCTCGGCCGTGGCGGCGGCGTCTTCGTCGTCGACGCCTTCCTCTTCCACGCCCTCCTCGTCCTCTTCATACACGTATTCGTATTCGTCGTCATCTTCCGCGTCATCATCTTCCGCGTCGTCATCTAGTTCGCCGTCCGCTTCGTCGTACTCGTACTCGTCTTCCTCCTCGTCAGCCGGGTCGTCTTCGTCCTCATACTCATACTCGTATTCCTCGTCGTCCGCGGCGACTTCGCCTTCGTCGTCGTCCTCCCATTCGTCTTCGTATTCATCCTCATACTCGTCGTCTTCCTCTTCGTCGGAGGGCAGCTCTTCTTCGTCTTCCTCGTACTCATCCTCCTCGCTGTATTCCGCTTCCGGCTCTTCATCGTCTACCCATTCTTCCGTGTCGTCTTCCTCCCAGTCTTCGTCTTCTTCCGGCTCCTTGTCCGCGGTGAGTTCGGCTGAGTCGAGTTCGTCCGACGCCGCATCATCGTCTTCCCACGGCGCGAGGTCTTCCTTCCCCGCGGCCTGACCGGCAAGCGCCGCGTCTTGGTCACCATCGTCGTCCTGCTGGGCTTCTTCCCACTCCGCCTCCAGCGGGTCGGGCGAGGGATCGGCGATGCGAATCTTGTTGCGATTGCGTCGCGCGGATGGCTGCGGTCGCGACGGCGCCTCTGCGCGCCCGGGAACCGGGGCCGGCACCTCGACGGGCATGGACGAACCAGCCGCGCCGGCCGATCCCGAAACTTCCCGTGCAGGGCCCGGGCTTGCGCCAGGCTTGCCCACTCCGCCGCCCGAAGGCGCCTCGCCCGACTGCATGGCCTGCCAGTCGTCCAGCGAAATGAGCACTTCGCGGGCTTGCGATCCGTTGTAGGGCCCCACGATCCCGTCCTCGGCCATGTAGTCGATCAGTCGGGCCCCGCGTCCATAGCCGATCCCCAGCGCGCGTTGCAGCAGCGACACGCTGCCGCGGCCTTCACGGACGATCACTTCGATCGCCGATTCGTAGAGATCGTCCTTGCTGCTCAAGCCCGGCTTGGCGCCTTGCTCGTCTGGTTGGCCGGGCTTCAGTTGCACCAGTTCCTTGACGAACTGCGGCTCACTGGTCGCCACGGAGCCAATGACGCCGGAGATTTCATCGTCGCTCACATAGGTGCCCTGGCCGCGGATTAGGGTGCTGGTTCCCGGCCAGAGGAAGAGCAGGTCGCCATTGCCCAGCAGTTTGTCGGCGCCCATTTCGTCGAGTACCACACGACTGTCGGTCCGGCTGGCCACTTGGAAGGCGATTCGGGCGGGTAGGTTCGACTTGATCAAGCCGGTGATCACGTCGACGGTTGGTTTCTGCGTGGCCAGCACGAGGTGAATGCCCACGGCCCGGCTTTTCTGGGCCAGCCGGATGATGTGGCCCTCGACCTCCTTGGCGGCGGTCATCATCAGGTCGGCCATTTCGTCGGCCACGATCACCACGTAGGGGATGTGCAGCGGGATGCTCTGCCGCTCCTGATCGTCCTCGGGCTGCATCCGCTCCATCAGCTCTTCCTCGCCCAATTGATTGTAGGCGGAGATGTGCCGCACGCCGGCGCGGGCAAGCAACTGATAGCGCTCTTCCATCTTCTCCACCGCCCAAGCCAAAATGGCCTCGGCCTTCCGCATGTCGGTCACCACCGGGTGCATCAGGTGCGGGATCTGCTTATAGGGGCTCAATTCGACCATCTTCGGGTCGATGAGCAGCATGCGGACCTCGTCCGGCCGCCGCGTCATCAGCATGGAGACGATGATCGAGTTCAGGCAAACGCTCTTTCCCGTGCCCGTGCGACCGGCGATCAGCAGGTGGGGCAGGGTGCTCAGGTCGACGAGCATGGGGTTGCCGGAGACGTCCTTGCCGAGGTAGATGGGGATACGCATCTTCTCGGCCTTGCCGTTGGCTTCCTCAATCACTTCGCGCAGGCGGACGATCTGCCGCTCCTTGTTGGGCACTTCGATGCCGACGGTGTTCTTGCCGGGGATGGGCGCCACGATGCGCACACTGGGCACACGCAGGGCGATGGCCAAATCGTCGGCCAGGTTGGTGATTTTGGCCAGCCGCAGCCCGGCCTCCAGTTCCACCTCGAACTGAGCGATCACCGGTCCGGTCTGAATTTCCACCACGCGGACGTTGAAGCCGAAGTTGGCGAACGTCTTTTCCAGGAGCTTGGCTTTGCGGCGGACGTCGCGCTCGTGTTCCTCGAAGCAGAACTCCTCGCCGGGCAGGAGCAACTCGGTCGATGGCATTTCGTAGTCGGTCACGTCGTCTTCTTCGAACTGCGCGGCCTCCAGATCGGCCAGCACGTCGGCGTGTTCCTTGGCCTTTTTGCCAGCCTTGCCCGAGGCGGCGGGCTTGGCCGGGCCACGAATCCCGAGCATCTTACGCAGCGACTCGCGGGCACTGCCCGTGGCGCTGGCCGGTTCGCCCTCGGCATCTTCCTCGGTGGGTTCTTCTTCGACCGCGTTGTCGGCGTCTTCGTCTGCTTCTTCGGCCTCTTCCGCATCGGCGTCGGCTTCCTCGCCACGGGGACGGACGATCCGGATCGAGGAATCGTCGGCCTCGTCCTCTTCGGCTGGCTCCTCATCGTCAGCCTCGTCCACGTACTCGTCGTCCTCGGCGCTGTCCCACTCGGCTTCCTCGTCGGTCTGGGCGTCCCAGTCCTCGTCGCCCGCATGCTCGGCGCGGCGGATCAGACGCATCATCGCTCGGGCGACCGGAGGACTGACCGTCCGCACCGCGCGGGCCGTGGGCCGACCGAGCGTGACGGCCAGCAGCCGCACCAGGGCGTATTCCGTGCAGAGCAATAAGCCGGCGATCAGCAGACTGAAACACGCGATCAGCCCACCGAACCAGGCGAGATACATTTGCAGCGTGCCCGCCACGGCGGCGCCGAGGTAGCCACCGGCACCGATCACCGGTCCCGGGGAGAGGTTGCCGGCGATCATCGTGGCCAGCCCCGTCAATCCGGCCAGCGAGGCCAGCCATCCGGCCAGTCGGGCGACGGGGCGGTCGACCTCGTGGCGTGCGAGCATTACCGCGGCGAGCGCGACGGCCGAGACGATCAGATAATAGGCCCCCAGCCCGAGCCCTTCCAGCGCGGACCAGGCCACCACGGCGCCAATCCGGCCGCACAAATTGTGGGCCTGCTCGGCGGTGGGAAAGACCAGGTGGCTCGGGGCGTCGGCCGGGTGGTAGCTGAGAACCGACGCGGTGAGAAACAGCGTCACCGCCAGCAGTCCCAGCGCCGCCAGGTCGAGCTTCAGGTCGCGGTCTTCGAACATGAGGGCACGCTCGGCGTTTCGGCGGAGGCCGAGCCCGATGCCTTGGCCGGGAGCCGCCGAAAGGATCGTCCGCGGGAGCGTCCATGCACCGCGCGAGATCGAGATATCGTCTCTATCGGTATCGGCGGCCGGCCGGGCGGCGTGCCACTATGCCACCCGACGGCAGCGGGGTTTGCCCGGCGGGCACGAGCGGTTTAACCCGTGCAGGGCGGATAATCGTGGCGACCGGACATGCAGCGGGCGACAGCACGGCCACATTGGCGAATGAGCCACGGCCCACCATCTACCGGACGATGATCGGCGTGGGCGTGAAACCCACGAGGATCAGTGCGAGGGTTAGCCAGCCCAGGACGGCGCGGGGCCACCCCAGGGGCGTCTCGTCGTTGGAGGTAGGCGGATGGTTCGGCCCGATCGCCACCAGCAGCATGATCATCACCAGCCACATGTGATACTGCTCGAAGAAGAGCACCACCATGGCTGTCGCCCCGAGCAGCAGACCGGAGGCCACTACGTGGGCCTTCTTCCGCAGCAGGGCATAGAGCACATGGCCGCCGTCCAGTTGCCCAATGGGGATCAAGTTTAGCGCGGTGATGAACAGCCCTACCCATCCGGCGAACGCCATCGGGTGGAACACAATCCCCGTGCCAGTCGGCTGCGGGCCGAGCACCAGGTGTGCGATGAAGCGGAACAACGGTGGATCGCCGTAGAGAAGCCCCACGCCTTCTGGTGGCAACACCTCATACTCCGACCATGAAAGCCCCACGGCGGTGAAGATCAGCGTGGGCACCAGCCCGGCCAACGGGCCGGTTACGCCAATGTCGAACAAGGCCCGACGGTTGCCCATCCGCGGCTCCATGGCGATCACCGCGCCGAGGGTGCCGAAGGGCGAGAGCGGCATGGGGATGAAGAACGGATAGCTGGCGTAGACACCCCAGCGTCGGGCCTGGAGGAAGTGCCCCATCTCGTGGCAGATGAGGATCGTCATGACGGGCACGGCGAACCACGCCCCCGCGGCCAGTCCGGCGGTCAGACCTGCCCAGAGTCCCTCGCTGGCGGCGGTCGCCCAGCCGTCGAGGAATCCTCCGGCCAGCAGGGTGCTGATCCAGGTGGCGGCGAACAGCGCCAGCGGCAGCCCAACCCAGCGACGCTGGTGATGCGCGGCGCGACGGTTCGCCCGCGCCACGGATGACGCCCGCTCGGCGCGCGCATCCGGGTCCGAATCCCGAGGAGAGGGCCAGGGGACCGAGGTTGCGTCGATCACCTCCGGTCTCGACGGTTCGTCGAGCGAGGGATAGGTGAACTGGGGCGGGTCGGCGTCGATTTGTTCGGTGGGCTCGAAGTGGCTCATGTCCATGGCCATTCTACCCCGCTCTGGCGCCCGGACCAACCGCGTTCCATCGTCTGGCCGTTTTGCCCGCTCCATGGCCGGCGAAGCGCCGGCGATTCGATTCCCGCCGGGCGGCTTGGCCGCCGGGCTCTGGCCCGTTACATTGGGGGCCTAACAAGAGGGCCGCATCGGCCCGGCCGCCCCCCAATCGGCCCTTCTTCCTCGGCAGAACCAGGAAAATCGCCATGCTCGATCGACTCTTTCGCTTGCGGGAGCACAACACCACGGTCCGCACCGAACTCCTCGCCGGGCTGACCACGTTCCTGACGATGGCCTACATCATCTTCCTGCAGCCGGCGATCCTCACCGGCTCGACGAGTGGGACGATGACTGGCATGGACTACGGATCGGTGATGACGGCCACTTGTCTGGCCGCCGCCCTGGCCACGCTGATCATGGGCCTCTACGCCAACTACCCCATCGGCCAGGCTCCGGGCATGGGCGAGAACATCTTCTTCGTCCTCTCGGTGATTCCCGCCGCCGCGGCCGTGGCCGGTCCGGAGAGCAGCGCCTGGCAGGTTGCCCTGGGCGTGGTGTTCGTCGCCGGCGTGCTGTTCCTGGTGCTGTCGCTGATCGGCGTGCGGCGAATGATTCTCTCGTCGATCAGTCCCAGCATGCGGAACGCCATCGCGGTGGGCATCGGCCTGTTTATCGCTTACCTGGGCCTGAAGCAAGCACATGTGCTGATGGTCGAACACGACGGCCTGGCGCTGAACCCAGAGTTCATGTCACCCGACTTCTTGATCTTCGCCTTCGGCTTGGCCCTGACGGCTGGCTTGTTCGCCCGCAAGGTTCGGGGCGCCATTATCTGGGGAATCCTGGCTGCGACACTGCTGGCGGTGGGCCTGAAGTTGGGGGCCGACTGGCTGCCGGCCGACTGGGTTCACTCCGCGGCGTTTAGTACCTCCGACCTCGCCCAGCGATTCGCGGTGGCCGACGGCGTCGTCGCCAAGCCGCCCTCGATCGCGCCCACCTTTTGGCAGATGGACCTGCGGGCGGCCCTGTCCTGGGCCATGGCCCCGTACATCCTCATCTTCCTGTTCATGGACCTCTTCGACACGCTGGGGACGTTGGTGGGCGTAAGCGAGCGGGCCGGGTTGATGAAGGACGGCGAGCTGCCCCGCGCGCGGCAAGCGCTGATGTCGGACGCCGTGGGTACGGTGGCCGGCGCCGCGATGGGTACCAGCACCGTCACCAGCTACATCGAGAGCACCGCTGGGGTGGAGCAGGGGGGACGCACCGGCCTGACGGCCGTCGCCGTTGCCGTGCTCTTCCTCGTCGCCCTGTTTTTCGAGCCGATCGTTCGCATGGTGGGCGGCTATCCGGCCATCACCGCCCCCGCGTTGGTTATCGTCGGCTCGATGATGATGCAAAATGTCCGCAAGATCGAATGGGACGACTACACCGAGTCGCTCCCCGCGTTCCTGGCCATCATCGGCATCCCGCTGACTGAATCGATCGCCGACGGGCTGGCCATCGGGTTTATCTCCTATCCTGTGATCAAGGTCCTCGGTGGCCGAGGGCGCGAGGTCAGCCGGCTCATGGCTATCATGGCGGCGATCCTGGTTGTATATTTCTTCCTCGTCAGGCCGCAGGCGGGGTAGGTGACGAATAGCCGACGGAGGCTTCCCATGAGCGAGCAGCAATCCGTTTCATCAACCCCAACGAACACACGGCGACACGTGCTGGTCACCGGGGCGTCGACGGGCATCGGCGCCGATGCTGCCCAAGCGCTGGCCCAGTCCGGCTGGTACGTCCTCGCCGGCGTGCGGAAGCCGGAAGACGGCCAGCGGCTGGTGGAAGTGTTCGAGGGTGCCGCGACTGCGGGAAGGTCGGGCGGGCGGAGCGCGGCTGGCGGTCGGATCGAGCCGTTGCTGCTCGACGTGACCAATGCGGACCAGATCGCGGCCGCCGCCCAGCACATCGACGCGACCGTCGGCCCGGGCGGCCTGGAAGCCTTGGTGAACAACGCGGGAATCGTCGTCAGTGGTCCGCTGGAGATGATTCCCTTGGACCGGTTTCGGTACCAGCTGGAGGTGAACGTGACCGGCTTGCTGGCGGTCACCCGGGCTTGCTTGCCGCTGCTGCGAAATGCCTCGCGCTCCGCGGAGCAACGAGAAGGCGGCACACCGCGAATTGGGGCGCGGATCGTGAACATCAGCTCGGTCAACGGCGCATTGGCTCCGCCATACATGGGGCCCTACGCGGCGTCGAAGCACGCGGTGGAGGCGATCAGCGATTCGTTGCGGATCGAATTGCGCAGGTGGCGGATTCACATCGCCCTGGTCGAGCCCGGGCCGGTAGCCACGCCCATTTGGGACAAGGCGAAGAAGAACGCCGAGACCATGGAGACCGACTTGCCGCCGGAGGCGAGCGATCTCTACGGTGGCGACGTGGACGCCATGCGCGAGGCGGTCCACGACCTGGCCGACAAGGCGATCCCGGTGGAGCGCGTGACGCGGCAGGTCGTCCATGCGTTGGAGGCTCGCCGCCCGCGGTTCCGCTACTTTCCCACCTGGGAAGCCCGGCTGTCGCACAAGGTGTTCCGCATGGTGCCCGAGCCGTGGCGCGACGCGATCGTCCGCCGCGCGCTGGGTTTGAAGCCCTGAACATGGCGGGGACGGCGCGGCGCCCGCCGAGCATTCACGCCGACGGTCTCCGGCTCGTCCCTACAGCCGCGAGTCGGCAAACTCCTGTTCCAAGACAGCGCGGGCCCGATCGCCCTGGGCGGCATCGACCACGATGTTCAGCCGCACTTCGCTCGTGCTGATGATGTCCACGTTGATCCCGGCCGTGGAGAGCGACTGGAACACGCGGCGGGCGACGCCCGTGTGACTCTTCATCCCCACTCCCCGGATTGACAACTTCGCCACTTCCGGCACGGCGACCGGCTCGGGGCAATCAAGCTCGGCGGCCAGCTTTCGGGCGACCTCCATGGCGGCGTCGACCTTATCGCGTGGCACGGTGAACGTGATGTTGGCATGGCCTTGCCGACCCTTGCTCTGGACGATCATGTCGACGTTGATCCCGGCGGCGGCAATCTGCTCGAACAGGTGCGCGGCCAGTCCCGGCTTGTCCGAGAGTCCGCGGGCAGTGATTCTCGCTTGGCCTTCATCGAGCAAGATGTCCTCGATGATCAGCTCTTCCATCCGTTGCAGCCGGGCGGCCACCTCCGCGGCGTCGCTGGGGGCCGGTCGGGCCGCATGCGACGGTTCGCTGGAGGTTGAAACCGGGGGCTCCGTGTCCAGATGGAACGACTCGTGCACCGTCCGCAACGCCTCTTGACGCACCGCGCGGGCGACGAGCACGGAGATCTTGATCTCGCTGGTGGTGATCATCTCGATATTCACCTCGCGCTCGGCCAGTGCCCGGAACATTTGCCGGGCCACGCCAGTTTGGCGCGCCATGCCCAGCCCCACGGCGGAGACTTTTGACACCTCGTCGTCGTAGTCGACGCCTTCGGCGCCCAGTTCGGCCACGGCCTGCTCGGCCGCTTTGAGCGTGTTCGGCAGATCGTCGCGCGGGACGGTGAAGGAGATATCCGCGCGACCTTCATCGCTCACGTTCTGCACAATCATATCCATCGAAATGTTGCGCTCGGCCACCTTGAGGAACACGGTCAGCGCGGCGCCCGGACGATCCGGCACCCCAAGGACGGTGACGCGCGACTCCTGACGCACCTTGGCGCAGCCGCAGACGTTTTGCTCGCGCGACTCGGGCTCGTTGGCGATCATCGTGCCGGGATTGTCGCTGTAGGCCGCTCTAACGTGAACCGGCACGTTGAACCGCTTGGCGAACTCGATGGCCCGATTGTGCATCACCCCCGCGCCGGCGCTGCTGAGTTCGAGCATTTCGTCATAGCTGATTCGCTCGACGCGCCGGGCTTCGGGGACGATCCGCGGGTCGGTGGTGTAAACGCCGTCGACGTCGGTATGGATTTCGCAGGCGTCGGCGCCCAGCACGGCGGCCAGGGCAACCGCCGTGGTGTCGCTGCCGCCTCGGCCGAGCGTGGTGATGTTGCCCGCCTCGTCCACGCCCTGGAATCCGGCGGCGATGACAATCTTCCCCCCGTCGAGCGCCTGCCGCATGCGTTCGGTCGAGATGGATCGGATGCGGGCTTTGCCGTGGGTGCTATCGGTCACGATGCCGATCTGCGCGCCGGTGAAACTGATTGCCTCATGCCCCAGCGTGTGGACCGCCATGGCCATCAGGGCCACGCTGACCTGCTCCCCGGTCGAGAGGAGCATGTCCATCTCACGCGCCGGAGGCTCTTCGTTGATCTCGCGCGCCAGGGCCACCAGCGTATCGGTATTCTTGCCCATCGCGCTGACAACCATCACCACCTGGTGGCCTTCCATCTGCGCGCGGATGGCCTTTCGCGCGGCGGCGAGAATCTTCTTGCTATCGGCAACGCTCGTACCACCAAATTTCTGAACGATGATCGACATGGGATGTTACTTGGTAGGGGGCAGGGGATCGGGGGATGTTTAACGTGATGCTTGTTTGGTCGGGGGTGGCGAGCATGATCGGACGGCAAGACAGGCGCTGAAGCCCAAAACGAGGCGCGCCTACAATTCTATCAATCGCTCGTCGATCAGGCGGATGATCCGCTCGGCCACGTCGCGCTTGGTGCCGGCAAAGGAGCCCGCCACGGTTCCCTGCGGATCGAGCACTTCGACACTGGTTTGCTCCGCGTGGATGGCGGCCGGTCCATTGACGACAATCAGGTCGCAGCGTTTCCGCTCCAGTTTCTGCATTGCCCGCAGGTGGGCGTCGTCAGTTTCCAAGGCGAAGGCGACCATCCAGCGCCGGGCGCCCTGGTGCGGCGCTTGCCGGCCGGTGCCGGTTGCAGTCGCCTGCTGGCCTGACTGAATGTCCGTCTCGGGTGTGCCCGCGGGCGAATTGCACTGGTCGGCCAGGCTGGCGACGATATCCGACGTTTCCATCAACTCGAGCGTTAGCGAGCTGCCCGACTTGCCAAGCTTGCTCGAGGCGACTTCGCGAGGTCGGTAGTCGCACGGAGCGGCGGCGGCAATCAGCCCGTCGCATTCGGGAAACACTTCCAGGCAGCGTTCGAGCATGTCGTCCGTCGAGACAGCCGGCAGCACCTTGGCCCCGTCGGGGTAAGCCACGCTAACCGGGCCGCTAACGATCACCACCTCGTGTCCAACATCCAGCGCCGCGGCGGCCAGCGCCGCCCCCATGCGTCCACTCGACGCGTTGGTCAAATAGCGTACTGGATCGAGGTACTGTCGTGTAGGTCCAGAGGTGATCAGGATTCGGGCCATGGCGTGATCATCTCCGCACTCATGCCAGCGATCATCCCAGCGCGTTGGCAATGGCCTCGAAAATCGCCTCCGGTTCCGACATTCGACCCGCCCCCACGGTACCGCAACTGAGCCGGCCGGCCTCGGGCCCCACGAGCGTCACCCCGTCGGCGGCCAACTGCTCGACATTTCGCCGCACCGCCGGATTATTCCACATTCGGGTATTCATCGCTGGCGCCATCAGCACGGGGCCCTCGAAGGAAAGCAGCGTGGTGGAAAGCAGGTCATCCGCCAGCCCGAGGGCGGCTTTGGCCATGATGTTTGCCGTGGCTGGGGCGATGCACAGCAGCTCGGCCTGTTCAGCCAAATCGATATGCGGATGGGCCACCGGATCGCCCGCTTGAGCCGGACGCCGATCAAACATGCGCGTGAAGACCGCTCGGCCGGTGAGGGCCTCGAACGTTTTCGGGCCGACCAGTTTGGTGGCCGAGTGGGTCATCACGACCGTCACGCCGGCCCCGGCCTGCACCAGCCGGCTGACCAGCCCAGCCGTTTTGAAGGCCGCGATGCCGCCGCTCACGCCGATCAGCAGTTCTCGGTTCTTCATGGCGATCAGAGTGGCTTGTTCCCGTCGGCGGTGGAATCTCCGCGCTCAACCCGAGCGGCGCGGCCGTCGGAAGCGGGGAATGACATCCCGCGCCGCGGGGCGCGATTCACAGATTGCGGAAGTCGATGTCCTCGGGCCCGGCCTCCTCGTCGCCGACCGTTTGCACGTTCATTTCCGTATCGAGGTAGATCCGGTCGGACACGATCTCGCCGATCACGACGGCCATCTTGTCGTCGGTGTCCATATTGACCAGCGGTCGCGCGCCGGCGTTCAGAGCCACCAAGCGCTTCTGAATCAGGGTGGACAGCTTGAATCTTCCGCCAACCTTTTCGATGATTTCTTCGTCTTTGAGCGATTCGATCATTGGCTGTGACTGCTCCATTCTCTACTGGGTTATTCGGCGGCTGCGAGGCAGGATGCGAGGATCCGGCACATCTCGTCGGCCGCCCGTTCCACTTGGTCGTTGACAATCTGATAATCGTAGCGATCGGCCTGTTCTAGCTCCTCGCGAGCCCGTGCCAGCCGACATCGCACGGCTTCCTCCGATTCGGTCCCGCGCCCCTTCAACCGTTTCTCCAGCTCCTCCCACGACTCCGGTCGGACGAAGAAGCTGATCGCTTGGGGACGCTGCTCGATGACTTTTCGGGCCCCCTCGACGTCGATTTCCAACACCACGCACCGTCCGGCCGACAGGCCGGCCTCGACCTGGCGGTTGAGCGTTCCATACCAATGCCCGCTACGGAAGACTTCGACGCATTCAAGGAACTCGCCCTGTTGGCGACGCCGCTGAAACTCGTCGTCGGAGAGGAAGTGATAGTCCCGGCCGTCGACCTCGCCCCGCCGCGGGGGCCGCGTGGTAGCCGACACGCTGGCCACCAGCGGAACCGAACACCGCTCGAACAGTTGCTTCAGAACGGTGGTCTTGCCGGCTCCCGAGGGCCCCGAGACAATCACTAGTCGTCCCGTCCCACCCTCACCCGGGGTGTTGTCATTCGACATTCTGGATCATCTCGCGGATGCGCTCAATTGCCGACTTGATTTCGATTACGTGCTGGGCAACCTCCACGTCGTTGGCTTTCGAGCCGATGGTATTTGTCTCGCGCAGCATTTCCTGGGTGAGAAACTCCAGCTTGCGGCCATTGCTCTCCGAGGCGTCCATGTGGGACTCGAAGTGTTCCAGGTGGGCCCGTAGCCGGACGATCTCCTCGGAAATGTCGCAGCGGTCGGCATACAGGGCCACTTCGCGGATGATCTCCGGGGTGTCGGCAACCACTTCCATTTCAGCCAATGCCGTCCGCAACCGTTGTTGTAGCTTCTCGCGATACTGCGAGACCATCGCCGGGCCCCGGCGGGCGATCTCCTCCAGACTGGCCGCCGCCTGGCGGCAATTGGCACGCAGGTCCTCGGCCATCGCCTTGCCCTCGTCGCGGCGCATCCGCTCCAAGCTCTCCAGCGCCGCGCTCAGTGCCTCCTCGACAACGGGCCACTCCTCGTTGGGATCGTGAGCCGATTCACATGACTCTTCCACCACGCCGGGCAGTGTCAGCAGGGAACCCAGCGGAACCGATTCCGCACCGCCCCAACTCGCCTGCAAGGCGTCCAGTTGACGGCGGTAGCTGCCCAGCACTTCGGCGTCGATCCGGTAGTCGTCCGCGCTGTGTTCGCGCTGCACGCGGACATTCACCTGCACGGCACCGCGCCGCACTTGCTTGCGAACACGGCTGTCAACGCGCGGTTCCAGCGTGGAGTAACCTTCGGTCGTACGCAGTGAGAGCTTGAAGAACCGGCTGTTGACCGTGCGCACTTCGACGGTGACGCCGACGCCGTTGCGCCGCGCCCCGGCTTCGCCAAAACCCGTCATGCTCAGCAGCATCGACCGCCCTCCGCTCGACGGTCAAGCGACCGTCCGGGTGTGTCCTGGTTAGCCGTTTCCGCCCGTTGTATCGTCGCCCGTCGTATCGTCGGCCGCGGCGCCGTCCTGCTCATTGGCCGGCGCGCTGGTCGCGTCCCCGCCGGTTGGTTCGTCGGCCGCGTCACCTTCCGGTGCGTCCCCTGGCTGATTCGCGGGTGTCGTGGCGGCGCCGCCGGCGGGTGCCCCATCGGTGGTCTCGATTCGGCTGGTGGTTCCGCTGAGTTGCCACACGGTAAACAGGCAGAGCAGGATCCAAAAGGTGGCGACACCGATCGTCACGCGGGTGAACAGGTCGCCCGCCTTGGTTCCAAAGGCGCTCTGTCCGCCCAGCCCGCCGAACGCGCCGGCCAGCCCGCCGCCACGTCCTCGCTGGACAAGCACCAGGATGATCAGGAACAGACCGGTGAGCAACAATAGGGTCATCAAAAGGGCGGACATGTTTTTCCCCACGAAGGTTGGAGTTGGCGTTTTGGGAGCTTGCTGGGCGGCAGTTACGCCCGGCGGTGTTGGGGCGGGTGCAATGCTTACTTCGCTCCCGCGACGATACCCAGGAACGAGTCGGCCTTGAGGCTGGCCCCGCCGACCAGGGCCCCGTCGATATTGGGTTGACCGAGCAGGTCGGCCGCGTTGTCCGGTTTGACGCTGCCGCCATACTGGATAACGACCGATTCGGCCACCTGATCAGTATAGCGGTTGGCGATCAGCTTGCGAAGATCAGCATGGACCTCTTCGGCCTGATCGGGGGTGGCCACTTTGCCGGTGCCGATGGCCCAGACCGGCTCGTAGGCGATGACAGTGGCGGCCATTTGCTTTTCGTCCAGCCCGGCTGCCGAGCCCTCGAACTGAGTGCGGATCACCTCGCCGGTGCGGCCGGCCTCGCGCTCCTCGAGCAACTCGCCGACGCACAGGATGGGTGTCAAGCCGGCTTCCAGCGCGGCTAGCACCTTCTTGTTGATCATCTCATCGGTCTCGCCCAGGATGTGACGCCGTTCGCTGTGGCCGAGAATGGCGTAACGGCAGCCGACGTCCTTGAGCATCGCCGCGCTCAACTCGCCGGTGAACGCGCCTTTCGGCTCGTGGTACATGTTTTGGGCACCCAAGCCGACCTTCGAGCCCGATAGGGCCTGCCCCACCGCGTCGAGGTAAACGCTCGGCGGGCAGACGGCCATGTCGACACCACCGACGTCGGCCGAGAGCTTGGCCACTTCCTCGGCCAGCGCCACGGCCGAAGCACGGTCGGTGTTCATCTTCCAGTTTCCAGCAATGAAGATCCGTCGCATTGTGTCTCCCAATAGTCAAATTCGCGTTGGTTGGTTTCGATTTTCGATATCACTTCTCGATCAGTCAGCCAATCCGCTAAATGCCATTGCCATCCGCGCCAGGCATGCCTTTCGACGCTGCCCGGGAGGGCACTGCCCGGGAAGGCCCTTCGCTCCACGCGTCCGTCGGACCGCGGTCACTCATGCTTCCGTCTACTGATTCACGCTTCCACGAGTTTGCTGGCCGGGTAGGAGCCGAGCACCTCCAGCCGCAAAGTCTTTCCCTCGACTGACTTTAGTGCCCGACGCATGCGCGTGTCGCTCTCGTGCCCCTCGACTTCGACGAAGAACAAATAATGCCGCTCCGGCCCCGGGACGGGAAACGACTCGATCCAGGTCAGATTCAAACGGCAGCGCTTGAACGCCGCCAGCACGTCGACCAAGGCGCCGAAGCGGTGCTCCGTCTGAAACAGGATCGACGTCTTGTCATCACCGGTCCGCCGCGGCGATTCGTCGCCGATCAAGGCAAACCGGGTTAAATTGCTTGGGTTATCCTCGATTCGCTCGGCTAGCACGTCCAGTCCGTAGTGCACGCCGGCTTGCAAACTGGCCACGGCCGCCGCACCAGGCTTTTCCGCGGCCAGTTGGGCCGCCGTCGTCGTGCTCGTCACCTCGATCGTCCGTGAGCCCGGCAAATGCTTCGCCAGCCAATTCCGACACTGGCTCAACGCTTGTGGTTTGCTGTAAACCTCCCCCACTTCCTCCCGGGCGCATTTGCCCAGCAAAGTGTGGTGGATTTCCATTTCGATTTGTCCGCACACCTTCACGGGCAGGCGGGTGAACATGTCCAGGGTGTCGGCAATTCGGCCGTCCGTGGAGTTCTCGATTGGGACCACGCCGAAATCGGAATGGCCCCGATTGACCTCCTCGAACACCGCCGGGATGCTTCCGACCGGGACGAACTCCACGCCTTGTCCGAAATGGGCCAAGGCCGCCAAATGGCTGTAGCTGTACTCCGGGCCCAACATGGCCACACGCGTCTGCCGCAGCAACTGTCGGCAACCGCTGACCACCTCGCGGAATACCGAACGCACGGCGCGCCGCGATAAGGGGCCGCGACCTCCTTCCAACGCGGCGGCCAGCTCGCCCTCCTCAATGCCGCGGGCGAACTCAAGGTCCGTTGCCACCTCGGCCGCGCCGGACTGCTCGACGACGAGCTTGGCTCGCCGCTGTAGCAAGTCGATCAACTCATGGTCAATCCGCTTGATCTCCCTGGGCAGCGACTGCCGCGCTTTGCCTGGCGATTTCTCACTCCCGGTTGCCTTCGATTTGCGCTTGGGGCGCGACTTGGCCGATTTGCTTGGGGTTGCCTTCTTTGCCTTCCCGCCGCCTGACTTTCCGGAAGACGCTTTTCCTTCTCCTGAAGACGACTGGCTATCGGCAGCCGAACCGCCGGCGCCCGGTCGTTGGCCGTCCGGCGCCTCGGCCCCGGCACCGTCCGTTTTTCGTCCTTTGGCCTGCTTCTTCGCCATGGCATCCGCTTGGGTGGGCATTGCCGCGCCGCCGACCGCGTTCGCTTCCCGGCTTGCCGCGCACAGCCGCTCAGCTCGGGTGGCGGATCGTCGCTCGCCGGCTCAGTCCGAGCCATCGTTGGGCAAGCCCTATCTTGTAACGCTCGATCGACTTGCTGTCAATGAAGGCGGTGTCCGTTTCGCCCGAGACTGATCGACTCAGACGCCGACGCGTGTGACATCGGTGCCCACGACTGGGGAGGGGCGGCGGTGCGAGGATTATCCGCGGTACGCAACGATGGGAGGGCCCACAAGATTGCGGCCCCCTTGTGCAACACTCACTTGGTCGTTGCATTGGAGGCCTGAACGTGTCCAGCCGAGTCACCAGCCGCGCGATGGGAAGGCCTCTTGCTGGAGATCGTTGCGCGACGCGCCGCGTCGTGCCAAGCCGACATCACGATCAGCAAGGCTGCCAAAATGGCAGTTCCTGGCGAGGCGTGTTGCAGAACGGTTCGGACAGGCTGCTAGCGATGGTTCGCAAGTCCAGTAATGGAAAGATGTTGCGAAAACATACGAGTTCGCGCACCCAAAGGCACGCTGTTTGCTTCCCCTCAGAAGGCACGAGTCAATCCGCGATCTCGCGGGAAAACTCGCCTGAAATTCAAACCGACAACCGGCAAACCGACAATTGCCGCACAAAGCACGACGACACACCAGAAAGGAGCGGAACGACATGGCACAAGGCGAAAAGATCATCGGCATCGACCTGGGTACCACCAACTCGGTCGTCTCGGTAATGGAGGGTAAGGACGCCAAGGTTATCCCCAATCCCGAGGGTAATAGACTGACCCCCAGTGTGGTGGCCTTCACGGACAAGGGCGAGACGCTCGTCGGCGAACCGGCGCGGCGTCAGGCGGTGACCAATCCCACGCGGACGGTCTACTCGATCAAGCGTTTCATGGGCCGGCGGCACAACGAAGTGCAGTCCGAGGAAAAGATGGTCCCCTACGAGGTGACCGGTGGTCCGACGGACTACGTGCAGGTGAAGGTCAACGACAAGGAGATGACCCCGCCGGAAATCTCCGCCAAGGTGCTGCGGAAGCTGAAGGAATCGGCCGAGTCGTATTTAGGCCACAAGGTGAACAAGGCGGTGATCACCGTTCCGGCTTACTTTAACGATGCCCAGCGTCAGGCGACGAAGGACGCCGGGCAGATCGCCGGACTGGAAGTGGCGCGGATCATCAACGAGCCGACCGCTGCCTCGCTGGCCTATGGGCTAGACCGCAAGGGCACGGAAAAGATCGCCGTATTCGACTTCGGCGGCGGCACGTTCGACATCTCGATCCTCGAAGTGGCCGACGGCGTGTTCCGCGTGATCAGCACCAATGGCGACACGCATCTCGGCGGCGACGACATCGACGAAGTGCTCATCAACCACGTGGCCGATGAGTTCAAGAGCGAGCAGGGGATCGACCTGCGGAGCGACACGATGGCCCTGCAACGCCTGCAGGAAGCCTGCGAGAAGGCGAAGAAGGAGTTGAGTTCGGCGCAGTCCACCGACATCAACCTGCCATTCATCACGGCCGACGCCAATGGGCCGAAGCACCTTCAGATGAGCATCTCCCGGTCGAAGTTCGAGCAACTCGTCGACCCGGTGCTCGATCGGCTCAAGGGCCCGGTGCGTCAAGCGCTCAACGACGCCAAGAGCGAGACCAGCGAGATCGACGAGGTGGTGCTGGTCGGCGGCTCCACGCGCATTCCGAAGGTGCAGGAGATCGTCAAGGAACTGTTCGGCAAGGAGCCCCACAAGGGCGTCAACCCGGATGAGGTGGTTGCCGTCGGGGCGGCCATTCAAGGCGGCGTGCTGGCCGGCGAGGTGAAGGACGTGCTGCTGCTCGACGTGACGCCGCTCTCACTGGGTATCGAGACGCTCGGCGGCGTGATGACCAAACTGGTCGAGCGCAACACCACCATCCCCACCGAGCGGAAGCAGGTCTTCAGCACGGCCGACGACAACCAGACGGCGGTCACCGTGAAGGTCTATCAGGGCGAACGCGAAATGGCGGCCGACAACCGGCTGCTCGGCCAGTTCAACCTTGAAGGCATTCCGCCCGCGCCCCGTGGCGTGCCGCAGATCGAGGTGAAGTTCGACATCGACGCCAACGGCATCCTCAACGTGTCGGCCAAGGATCTGGGGACTGGCAAGGAGCAGACCGTCCGCATCGAGCAGTCCAGCGGGCTGTCGGAGGACGAGATCTCCAGGATGCAGAAGGACGCCGAAGCGCACGCCGAAGAGGATAAGAAGAAGCGCGAGTTGGTCGAAGCCCGCAACCAGTCGGAATCGATGTGCTTCCAGTTGGAGAAGCTGCTGAAGGAGAACGACGAGAAACTCTCCGACGCGGACAAGCAGGCAGTGAACGGCGCGATCGAGAAGGTTCGCGAGGCGGCCAAGGGCGACGACGCGGAGCGGATCAAGTCGGCCCTGAGCGACCTGGAGCAGGCGTCGCACGCGTTGAGCAAGTCGCTCTACGAAGCGGCCCAAGCCGAAGGCGGCGAGCAGCGGGCCGGTGGGGCTCAGCCCTCGGGCGAACAGCCCTCCGGCGAGAGCGAGGATGATACGATTGACGCCGAGTTCGAGGTGAAGGAGTAGCGGTATGACGGGGCCCCGACGCGCACCCACAGGCCGCGGGGCAACAAGCCGCGGAGTAGGAGTCACCGATGAGCCTCCGCCGATCGTTGATCGGCGGCTGCTTTCTCGATGAGTGTGCGGTTGAGCAGATGGTCGAGAAATCGTATCATGCAGTCGTGGGCAGTGTATGGATATATTTGCAAGGATTAAACGATTGGTCGTCGCCCGACGCGTGGTGTTCACCGCCAAGGCTGACGACGAAATGGTCGCGGACGAGCTAACCCCGGAACTGGTGTACGAATCGATCCTGAATGCCCCGGGGGTTAACAAAGTGCTCTGATCACGCGACCCCCACACGCATCGATCCGAGAAGCTATACGTGATCAAAGGTCTTACGTTCGATGGAGTCGATGTGTACACGAAAGGCAAGATTTTGAACACCGAAACGGGAGACGTCTTTTATGTGCTCATCTCTTCCAAGCGTAGCACCGATCTCTGAACCACTTCCTTGCCCGGAATGTGGTAAGCGCGAGGTGGTCTATGTCATTGAGGATTGTTGCATGTTGGACGGATTGACTGTTCCAAAACTGCGACACTTGAAGTGTGGGGCCTGTGGACATCGCTTGTTCGATGACGACGCCATGCACGTCATTCAGGCCCAGCGTGCCAAGCGGCATTCACCCACCAATTGAACCATGGCATTCCGATTCGAAAAACTGACGATCAAGGCCCAGGAGGCCGTGGCTGCCGCCCAATCGCTGGCCGGCGATCGCGGTCATCCGGAGTTGGACCCGTTGCACCTGTTGGCGGCATTGCTTGCCGACCGCGAGGGGATCGCCGCGCGCATTCTCGAACGGATCGGCGTGAACCGCTCGCAGTTGGACGGGATCGTTCAATCGGAGTTGAAGCACTTCAGTCAGGTGCAAGGTGGGGCCGGACCCCAGGCGAACCAGGCTCTCCAGCAACTGCTGGAAACATCTCAGCGCGAGGCCGACACGCTGAAGGACGACTACGTCTCGGTCGAGCATCTGCTGCTGGCGATGACGAAGGTCGATTCCAAGGCCCGGCGGGTGCTGGAGTTGAATGCCGTCGGCGAGCAGCAGGTCCTGCAAGCCATGCAGGCCATCCGGGGTTCGGCGCGGGTTTCGGACCAGAATCCCGAGGAGAAGTTCGAGGCCCTCGATCGTTACGGGATCGACCTCGTGGAGCGCGCGCGTCAGGGCAAGCTCGATCCGGTGATCGGTCGCGATCAGGAGATCCGCCGCGTCATCCAAGTGCTCTCGCGACGCACGAAAAACAACCCGGTGCTGATCGGTGATCCGGGCGTGGGCAAGACGGCCATCGCCGAGGGGCTGGCGCTGCGCATCGTCGAGGCCGACGTGCCCGAGAGTCTCAAGGACAAGCGGGTGGTGGCCCTCGACATGGGCGCGCTGGTGGCCGGCACCAAGTTCCGCGGCGAGTTCGAGGAACGGCTCAAGGCCGTGCTGCGCGAGGTGGCCGATGCCGGCAACGTAATCATGTTCCTCGACGAGTTGCACACAATCGTCGGCGCGGGCCGGGCAGAAGGCGGCTCCGACGCGGCCAACCTGCTCAAACCCGCCCTGGCGCGGGGTGAGTTGCGGTGCATCGGCGCGACCACGCTCGACGAATACCGTCAGTACATCGAGAAAGACGCCGCTCTGGAGCGACGATTCCAGCCTGTGCGGATCGGCGAGCCCAGTGTGACCGACACGATCGCCATTCTCCGCGGGCTGAAGCCGCGCTACGAGGCGCATCATAAGGGTGTGCGGATCAAAGACTCTGCTCTGGTTGCGGCAGCGAACCTGTCGCACCGCTACATCGCCGATCGCTTTCTGCCCGACAAGGCCATCGACCTGATGGACGAAGCGACCAGCCGGCTGGCCATGGAGTTGGAGAGTGTGCCGGAGGAGATCGACCAGGTGCAGCGCCGGCTGGTGCAGTTGGAGTTGGCCCACCGGCAGCTTGTGGATGAGAGCGAGGAGCACGCCGTCCAGCAGCGCGAGGAAGTTGAGGAGGAGATGGGCGAACTCCGTGCCCGTCTCGACGAGCTTCGCGCGCAGTGGGAGCGCGAGAAGGCCGGGCTCGGCGACGTGCAGCAGGTGCGCAACCGGCTGGCCGAGGTCGAGCACGAAGCGAGCCAACTGTCCGCTCAGATCAAGGAGAAGCAATCGGCGGGGCAGCCGGTTCCGGAAGACGACTACCAGCAGCTCTACCAGTTGGACGTGGAGCGAAAGAAGCTCTCGGACCAGCTCGAGGCGGCCGAGACGGAATCGGACGACGAGCCGGAGGCGAACGGCGAGACGCCCTCCGCCGGCCGGCGGCTGCTGCGCCGCGAGGTGGGGCCGGAGGAGATCGCCGAGGTGGTCTCCGCCTGGACCGGCATTCCCGTCTCGCGGATGGTCGAGACCGAGCGGCATAAGCTGATTGTCATGGAGGATCGCATCCACCAGCGGATGGTCAACCAGGACGAGGCGGTCGAGGCGGTGAGCAACGCCGTGCGGCGCAACCGTTCCGGCCTTCAAGACCCGAATCGGCCAATCGGTTCGTTCATTTTCCTGGGCCCCACGGGCGTGGGGAAGACCGAGCTTTGCAAAGCGCTCGCGCAGGTGATGTTCGACGATGAGAACGCCATGGTGCGGCTCGATATGAGCGAGTTCATGGAGCGGCACACGGTGAGCCGCTTGATCGGCGCGCCCCCGGGCTATGTGGGTTACGAGGAAGGCGGGCGGCTAACCGAGGCCGTGCGCCGTCGCCCGTATGCCGTGATTCTGCTCGACGAGATCGAGAAGGCGCATCGCGACGTGTTCAATATCCTGCTGCAAGTGCTCGACGACGGTCGGCTGAGCGACAACCAGGGTCACACGGTCGACTTCACCAACACGATCGTGGTAATGACGAGCAACATCGGCAGCCAGGTCATCCAGGAGATCTCGCGCGAAGGCGGCACGGAAGACGAAATGCGCGACGCGGTTAACGACGCGTTGAACTTGCGATTCCTGCCGGAGTTCCTCAATCGGATCGACGAGGTGCTGATTTTCCACCCGTTGAAGCGGGAACACATCCGGCGAATCGTCGAACTGCAACTGGACCGGCTTCGCGCTCAGCTGGCCGACAAACAGATCGCCCTGGACGTGACGCCGGCGGCGGTGGACGCGATTGCCGAGCAGGGCTACGACCCAGTCTACGGCGCGCGACCGCTGAAGCGAGTGATCCAGCAGAAGGTGCAAAACCCGCTGGCCATGGAGATTCTCCGCCAGCAGTTCACCGAGGGTGCGCGAGTGGCGATCGGTTATGACGCGGGGGGATTCACGTTCGATCTGGCCGAAGCCGCCGCGGAGCCCGTCTAGCGGCCCACGTCGTTCCCTCTCCCTCCGGGAGAGGGCCAGGGTGAGGGCTTGGATGCAATTGACTACCTGTCAGCCCGTGCCATGGCTGGCCGTGCCAACGGGGCCTCACTGGGTGCCCCCGGCGCCAGTGCCTGACGACTGGGGGGCTCACGCGGTCATTGCGCGTCCTGTCACGGCACCACGGCGCAACGAAACAGCCGGTAGCTGGTAGCCCGCCGTCGACGTGGCGCTGACTGCTCGAAATGGCTGATCGGTTCGAGAAGCGCATCGCGAAGACGCGAAAAGGCGACATCGCGAGAGAGGTCCCCCAGGATCCCCGGGTTGGCGTCCCGCACATTTCCGGGTAGTTTAAAGGGATGAGTCCGAAGGTGTACATCGAGACGAGCGTTATCAGCTATTGCACGGGCCGGGCAAGCCGCGATGTGATCGTTGCCGGACGACAGCAGTCGACATGGGATTTCTGGGCCCTCTTGGCCGATGGGTTCTCGCCATACGTCTCGGCGTTGGTAATTGCCGAGGCGGGCAAAGGTGACCCTGTCGCGGCTCGGGAGCGGCTCGATGCCATTGCCGAGTTTCCGGTTCTCGTGACGACACCGGAAGCCAAACAACTCGCGCAGGGCGTCATCGATGGGGGCGGAATCCCGGCGGAGTATCCCGAGGATGCACTTCACATTGCGATCGCAGCCACAACCGGCATGGACTTCCTGGTCACGTGGAACTTCGCCCATTTGAACAATCCCTTCACACGGATGATGATCCGCCAGACAGTCGAGAACGCCGGATACGACTGTCCGGAGATCGTCTCGCCCGACGCTTTTCTCGGAGACGAATGATGAAAGACCCCTACGTCGCCGAAGTGCGCAAGCACCGCATGGAACACACCCGCGCGTTCGGCTCCGATCTCAGCCGAATATGTGAAGATCTACGACGCATCGAGGGGACGGTGCAGGATCGCTTAGTTACCCCCAAGCCAAAGCGAATCGCCCCGACACCGCCGAGCCGCTAGCTGAAGAACCACCCCCGGCAGCCTGGGCCGGGCGTGGCGTTCGGCTCGCGTGATGGCCGGGCGGTCCGAGAGGCGAATTCGCGATACGCGAATGGCAGAATCGCGAAAAGGCTCAGTCGCCAGCGGGTTGCGGTAACAGGATCCGAAGGCGCCACTGGTCGAGGTAACGCACGTCGACGTAGTCACTGTGGACTCCACTGAGCAACGTCGTCATTCCCTCGCGCCTGGAAGTTCGCGTGCGGGAACGTGTCAACCTGTTTGAGACACCTGCATGTCGGAATTAGTGTAGGGTGGACTCGCTTCGCGAGCAGATTTGTTGGGATGTGGGGGCCAGCTCCCACGCCCCCGGCTTCCTCATGGCGCGGCCGTTCGCGCGAGGGTCTCCCGCCGTACCGCGTGAAGCTCAGCAAGAATGGGGTTCTTCAATCGTCCTCCCTCCCCGCCAGCCATTTTCGCAACGACTCTTGGCATTCACCGCTAGGGCGGCCGGCCAGAAGGTCTTCGATGGCGATGTCTTCATCCACGGCCGGCCAGTGGATGCCGCGGCCGGCGCCGATCAGTCGCCACTGGGCTCGCTCGGCGTCGGTGGCGTGGACAAGGCGGGGGAACCAGGCCGTCGGCACGGCGATTGTGCGGCCGTCGGTTAAGTCGACGGCCAGTCGTTCGGCCGTTAGCTCGACCCGGACTGCCAATGCTACCGCGGTCTCAGTGGCGGAAGAAGTCATGCCATTGCTCCAAAAAAGTCTTCTGGTGTTTCGCGACCAATCGCTCCAGGGTGTTGATCTCCGATGTCGAGAAGCCGTAACTACGGCTCAACCTGACCGGGTCCAGCCAGAACTTCGCCTCACAGTCGTCATGCTCAACATGCACATGCGGCGGCTCGCCGCGATCACTGGCATAGAAGAAGATCCGGAAAGGTCCGCTTCTCAACAATGTGGGCATGACAATATTCTACAATTCGCTTCACTAGTCCGCCCCAGCGTTCCCCAGGGCCGTACCATTTGCGTCACCTCACAGCGTCGAGATCACTTGGATGTACCAGCCGTCCCCGTCCTCCTCGGCCACGTAGTCGATCATTGCCCGCTGGTTGCGGGGATGGCGTTCGAGCTTGCGCTGCACCAGTTCCTCAAGCAAATCGTGGACGGCGCGGAGGCCCTCTTGGGTGGCGCCGGGCTGGGCACCATTTTGGACCGTTTCCTCAATCCGCCTCGCGCGATTGCTTGGGTCGTCATCGAGCGCGATGTTCCATGCATGGACCGCCAGACTTAGGAACGTATTAAGCTCCTCCGAGCTTCCGATTTCGTCGACGTAGGGCTCGATCAGATCGGTGAGCATGTCGGACATCTTGCCCGCGGGTTGGTTGGGCGATGGTCCGTGAGTGAACAGGAGGTCGTCGTTGCGTTCGCGTGGACCTTTTTCCATGCGGCGTTTCCTCGCTTCGCGCTTTCGTTGTCGCTTCTTTGCCAACTTACGCGCCTTGGTGGCCGATTTGGGTATGCCCATGGGTGGTGACTCCTTTCCGGCTAGACGGCAATCCTTGGGGCGAGAACGAGGTGAGCCCCGAAACCAACAGCATTGTTCCACGGGAAGCCGGGGCGGTCAATGTCAGAATGGCGAAAGCCACGATGACGATTGGGGTCAGTCGCCCCCCCCAGCAGTACGCGCGATCCGCTCGCGCAACTGCTGGATTGGCCCCGGGGCCAAGTGGCGGGCGACCAGTTGGCGGGCATCCTCCAGCAGTTGGTCGATCCGGCGGGTGACTAGCGGATCGTCGGAGGTGAACTCCGCGCGTCGGGCGACAATCCGCCTTTGGAACAGATCGCGGTCGGGCAAAGCGGCCAGTTCGCCCAGGAGCTTCCGAGCCGCCGCCATGTCGCCCTCCGCCAAGTGCCGATCAGCCTGCCGCAGCAGCAATTCGCGACGCATGGCTGTATCGATCAACTGCTCGCCCAGGGCGACAGTGAACGCCTCGGCCCTCAATCGCGGGCGATCGTCCGGCACGTAGGCGGTCAATTCATCCTCGAGCCCGGGCACGATCGGCAGGCGGGCCAGCATCTGGCTTCCGCTACGGATCAGCAGGATAACCGGGACGTCCGCCGATTCGCCAGCCACGTCGGCTCGGTCGGTGGAAGTCTCGCCGGCGGATGCGGCGGACGGGCCGGCCAGGTCGCGACGTTCAGAACTTGGCCCCCCGGCGGCTAGAACGAACCGGCCTTCCACGTCGGTCAACCCGACCAATCGCGGCGGGCCTTCGGGCGTTTCCAGCAACACCTCCTGGTCGGGGAGTGGTACATGGGGTTCCGCCCGCGCGCGGACAGTCAGCCGCGTCGGTTTCCGCGACGGCCGCACCATGAGAGCCAGCGTCTTCACTCGGCCGCGCCGCCGTACGGCGATCGGGTTACGCAGACCGCTCACAATGCCAAGGTGGCGGCCGTCGGCGGCCGTTTCCTGGTCGGCCGGGGCGTTCGTCCCGGTGCGATGCTGGACGAGAAACGTCCAGGGGATCACGCGCGGTGGGGCCACGTTGCCATCGGCTGTTGTGCGTAGCCGGCCATCACGTCCCTCGATGCGAACGATGGGTCGGAAGACGGGCGGAGCCCCGCCGGTCAGGTCGCCCAGCGACTCTCCCGGCAGTTGTGCTCCGCGGAGCAGTACCGTGGCTCGATTGGCTTGGGAGTCGACGCCGGTCACCAGTCCCAGCGGCCGAAACGCTTCCAGGATACCGTCCCAAGCCGCGTCGGCTAGTTTGGCACTTTGACAAACATCGCGTCGGATCACGGGCCCGGTTTGGCGGGTGGACGCGTCGTACTCCTGGACGGACACACGCCAACAGCCGGCCCGTCGAGCGAGCGAGACGCTGATCACCTTGTCGGCGATCTCGGTGCTGATGTCGCCGTGTGAGGCGGAGTGTGCTTGCGAGTCGCCGTCGGCCGCCGGTCGCCAAGCATCCGGCTCTGGCAGTGTGCTCGGCGGGAGCAGATGCCAGCGGGCGCCCATCACGTTTTCGGCTCGGGTGGTAATTCGCGACAGAAGCTCGGCTACCACCACCGCGTGGCTGGCGCTCGACGGTGAAGCGTCGTTGGCATCCTCGGCTGTTGGTGCGTCGGTCTTCGGCGCCTCGGCGGCCAGTGTCAAGACGACGCGGTAGGGGGTGAGGGTCCAGACCGCCTCTGTGGCCGCACCGCCAGCCGGTTGGGCAGAAGAGGTGCCCGGCGTTAACGTGGCGAAAACGGTCAGGCCGAGTAGCAGGGGCCACGCGGATCGTTGCGCGCGGCGCTGCGAATCGCCCCGTTCGTTGGCGCTGCGCGACAAGTCCTGGCGGCGGTAGGCCCGACTGTTCACGGCCGGCCTCCCGGGGCATCCCCCGCGCTCGCCACACCCTCGCGCCGCCACAGTTCCACGTCTTGATAGAGCGTCACGGGGGCGTCGCCGACGCCGGCCAATGTTGGTCGGTGGGCCATCGCCGGCCGAAGCTGCCAAAGCGGAAGCACCGGCAGTTGCTCGTGCAGTATGCGGTGCAAAGCACGGAGCGCATCACCGGCGGCCGACCAATCGCCGGCCTCGGCCAATTCCCGCGCGGAGAGGCGGACGTAGGGATTGCCGTGATCAATCAGACCGCGGCTGCCGTAAAGGGACACCAAATCGACGACCGGCTCGCCGAGAAAAAGTTCGCCGTAGTAGAGGTCCACTTCCGCCAGCACGTCGGCACGTGGGACATCGCCCAGCAGAGGGCAACGAGATCGCGCGGGTAGCGGTTTCAATTCGACCTCAAGTTGCAGACGGCTCCAGGCGTCGGCAATTGCCCGACAGGCGGCCGCCGCGACCGGTTGATCGGGGTGACCCAGGACGAGTGTTCTGGGCGCAGGGGGCGTTGGCGGGGCCGGGTCTTCCGCGGCGGAGTCATCAGCAGCCGAGTCGTTAGCGGCCGCGCCGCCGGGGTTTGGGCCGTCCCCGCGGGAATCATCCGGCGCGGATTCGGGCTGCGACTCGCGCAAACCCAGGGCGATCAGCGCCAGCCCCATCCGCGGATCGAAGCGACGCGGCATGACGTCCGTTGCTGCCACGTAGCCGTCGGGGATGGGCGCCGCCAGGACGACGGCACGTTCGTCCTGGACGCCGATCCGGGCCGGGTCCGACTCATCTTCCGTCAGCTGCCGCGTGATCTGCTGCCGATCGAGCGCGAAGAGCAGGCCTCGCCGGAAGGATCGGCTCGTGAGAAGCGGGCGATCCAGATTGGGGATCAGACAGGCCACGGCTGGAACGCCGTACTCGCGCACCACGACACGGCCATCGGTTGCGGCCCGGCGATAGCGGCCCAACTGCCAGGGAGGAACGCGCTCGATCAGATCGACGGTTGTCTCGCTCTGGCCGGGCGACTCCATCAGCAGTTGGAGGCCCCGCAGTGGATTGATCGCCCGCTCGACGATCTCACGCGGCTGCTGTTCGCGGAAAGCGAAGTACTTTTCCCGGGCCAGATAACCGCGCTCGATTGGCTGTCCGCCACTGTCGCGCGAGTCTTCGGCCGTATCGGCCCTTTGGTAGGGCCCACTGCGGGGAATAACAGAGGTGTCGGTGACTGGCTGGCGGCTGCCTTCGTGTGTCGCGTGTACGAGGCCGGGAGGGACTTGCAACAGGCGGCGGGGATCAACGTGCGGGCGGCGAAAACGAACGACGACCCGGTCGGGGGCGACGTCTTCCACGGCCGAAACAAGCTCCGGCCACAACGGGCCAGTCAGCCCGCCGGCCTGGGCAATGGAACGCTCAACGACCGTTTCGGTGAAACTATTCTTGTTCCCCAGCGCCGCCAACTGCTGGGCGACAAGGCCGGCGCGGAGGAAGACCTCGTCGCCGAGCGCGACGTCCGGCCGCATTTGAAGTTCAACTCCGCGACCCAGCTCGAGAATCTGGACGGGACCGAAGGGATAGCGGTAGTTCCCTCCATCCGCCCCGGGCGTGACCAATTCAGCGTAATCGCGATAGAGCAGGCGGCTGGTGCGGCGCCGTTCATCCAAGCGCCACACGCCCACGACCACGCGCGGCCATCGTTCGGCCGCCTGCTGGGCCAATTCGGCCAAGCCGGGCAGCTTGGGCCAGATGGCCTCGGCCTTGCGCACCGCCTGGGCCGCGGCTTGCCAATCGCCTCGGTCGGCAGCCGCTCGGCCAACCTCCAATGCCTTTTCGGCGCGGGCAATCAGATTTTGTTGCCAACGCCGGCCCGTGTCATTCTCGGGATACCATGCGAGCAGATCGTTGGTCAGTGCTCGCACGTCTGCCCATCGGCCTCGGTCGGCGTGGAGCGCGGCGAGCTTGTCGACGGTGAAGGCGAGCGCCTTCTCCAGCCCTTCGCGGTCCGCCCGATGGCGGTGCGTCTCGCGTAATCGGGCCAGGGCCAGGTCGTACTTCCCGTCGCGGACGGCTTGTTTCGCCTCTTCGTAGAGGAAATCGGCGAAAAGATCGGGCAGCTCGGGCAAATCGGGATACTCCCGCCGGAGCATCTCGATCACCTCGTAGGCCGAGTGGAAGTTCCGCTGGGCGATGAGCCGCCTGGCCTCGGCCACGACCATTTGTTCGTAAAGGTCAATCCGCTCGATCGCGTACCAGGGGACCTCGTATTCTTCGCCAGGCCGGTCGAGCAGTCGAAACTTGAGCAATTCGCGCGGCGGGACATCCTCTGATACTCGGCGATTGGGGAAGGGCAGGGGGGCGACCAGCAGTTCGGTTTCCCCGGTCTCCGCGTCGAGCACAATCCGGTCGAAGGGGTCGGCCAAGTGGATCGGCGTCGGCTCCTTCTCCTCTTCGGCCTCGGCAGGTTCCGCCTTATCTTCCCCGTTGGTTGACGTGCCGCCCGTGCTGCGACAACTGAGACACGCTGCAGCCGCGGACGCCGCGCTCGTCGTTGCGCTGGTCGTTTCCGCCGGGACGCTTAGAGCAGCCCTACCGCTCGCCCCGCGCGGGACGATCCCCGCGGAGAGGGTCGAGGGCAATGAGGCACGCGAGTACGCCTTTGGATTCCGTCGATGCGAAAGATCAACTCCCGACGTTGACGACGGGCTCTCTCCAGGTCGACCCGGCGGGCCCATTCGCACGCGCCATGCCCGATTGCCATCGCTCAAACGTGTGGCCTCGACGATCACCTCCGGCGACCCGCGCTGACGTCGCACATGGACCACCGCATCTCCAACGATCTCTAGCGGTTGCAGGAAGGCAATCTCGGATTGTCCAGTGCCGGCGGCGGTATCCGAGTCGGCCGCAAGCCACTGGGGCACCAATTGCCCGAGCGAAGCCGCCACCTCGAACGAGGCAAGGCGTCGACCCGCCACCAACAGGCGGCCCTCGTGGAGGCGGATGAATCGCATCAATGGCGGGCGTTTGTCTGCGGCGCGTTCGATGAGCGGCACCAGGGGTCGGCTGGGGTCGCCCGCTCGCAGTTCCATCAGCCGCAGCGCCCCGCGATCCGTCACCGCGACCAGCCGCCGCCCGTCGGCGGTGATCGGCCGATCGAAATGCCCGATGAATGGCACGCGTTGCACGACTTCGAGTCGCTCGGGTAGAAGAGTACTCGTCTCGGTAGTCGCTTGAGGATTCGCGTTCGTTTTCGGCCCGTCCCCGGCGACCGACGCGCGGGGAGACGCAAGCACGTGCAGCACGGAACTGCGCGCCCCCGAGTTGATCGGCAGGACCAGTAGCGAGCCGACGGGAGTGGGTCCCACGCGAATCGTGCCCCGGCGATGGCCCAAGTGGATCACGTCGATGCAGGTGCCACTCGCGCCGTCGAGTACGAACAGATTGGAGTGATCGGCTACCTGGTAGACGGTGCCCTCCGAGGCGTCAACCGCTGGTGGGACGCTCAACGGCTGTTTCAACGACGTTCGGCGCACGGCGTCGCCGGTCCGGAGGTCGACCCACCAGACGATACCATCCGCAGTGGACAGCAGCGCGCGTCGCCCGATCACCCGGGGTGGCCCGGTGGCAGGAGCCGAAAGCTCCAATCGCCAGACCAGTGTGCCGGCCACCGGATCGAGACACCACAGTTCGCGCGGCGAGCCGAGCAGGAGGGTGCCACTGGCCGCCTCGCTGCCCCCGTTGGCGCTCGTCGGTTCCATGGTGACCGCCACGGGTTCATTGACGAAGTCCATCACCGGCTCGCCGAGGGCAAGCTGCCACCGCCGCGAGCCATCGGTGGCGGCCAACCCAAGCGTCACCCCGTCGACGATGGCCACGAATACCTTGCCGTCGACGTTTTTCAACGGCGCGGGCTTCTGGTGATCCGTGGCGACCAAAGCCCTCGGCTCCTGCTCGGCCCGCGGCGGCAACCCCTGCTTCGCCTCGAGAGGCGCCTCGCTGGTCTCGACAAGCGATTGCTGGGCGCGGCCGACTTTCTTCACGGCCTCGGCCAACTCGGCGTTGTCGCGCAGCGTGGGATACTGTTTCAAGAGGGCGAAGTAGACGTCATAGGCCGCGGACGGGTCGCCGTTGGCCACCGATTCTTCGATCCGCTCCACGGCCAATCGCAGATCGGACTGTTGATCGATGGCCCTTCGCGCAACCTCGACCAACGCGGCGATCTCGCGCAGGCGGCTCTCGGGCTGCATGGCCGGTGGGATGTACATTGAGTTGCCGGCCATTTGCAACGCTTCTTCAGCGCCGGCCAAGGCTTCCGCGCTCTTCTCTTCGGCGGCCCGGCGCGCGAGCCCCTCGGCGATCTCGGGCAGCATGGCGGCCAGTTCGCCGGCCGCCTCCGAAAAGGCCTCTTCCCGGCTGATCTCGTCGACCACGTCGCGGGCGGTCGCCAGCGTTTCGACAGTCCCCGGAGCCGAGGCGTGCCGTTGCCGCAATCGGGCCAAGCCGCGGTGCACCCGCGCATGACTCGCACCGGTGTGGCTGCCAAACCGATCCAGGTATTGCTCGTATTTGGAGATCGCCTGGGTGTAGGCGCCGGCCCGATAGTCGTCGTCGGCCGCCGCGAGGGCCTCATCGCCCGATTGCCGGAAAAGCGACCACCAGAGGCCAATGCCGGTGGCCACAAGCAACAGCAGCAATCCACCACTGACCAGCACGACGGGCGAGTCCCACGTCTTGGAATTCAGCGAGGGTCCGGATCTCGGGCGTCCGCGGTTGAGCCAAGCGAACAGGCCGCGGCGCTTCGCGACCGGCTGCAGAGGGCTGCCCGCCGCGGCGTCGCTGGAAAAGCTGGGATCGTTCATCAACGCGTCCAGGCCCGAGTCGCCGCCCTCATCGAGGCCCAGTTCTTCCTCCAACAGCGACGAGGGTTTCCCCGACGTGGGTTTCTCCGACGCCGGTGCTTCACTGCCGGTGACGCGAGGAGCTTTCCCGGAGCGGGGTGGCGAAGCCTTTCCCGGCGAGGCCTTGGTGCGATCGGCCATCGCCGATGACGCGCCGGTCGCGGCCTCCACATCGGCCAGCAGCCGTTTTCCCTGCGGCCCCGTCAGGTGACCCGACTCGACCAAACGCTTCACCACCAACTGGGGCGCCACGGGCTTACCCGCGGCCGAGAGCTGCTCGCGTAGCCGGCCCAGCACCTCGGGAGGCAGGAGTTCGCGCTGCGCGAGCAGTTCAATGAGTTTCTGTGTTCCGTTCATGGCGGTGTGTCGCTTGAGTTGGTCGATCGATCTTGAATCGGCACGCCAGACAACGGCGGGCCGGTCTTGGACGGGGGCCGGTCAGTACAGGTCGGACTCGTCCGCGGTGGCCAGGCGAAGGCTCTCGATCCCCACCGCGCTCCCCGCGTCCAAGGCACGGACGACCGTCTCGTGCCGGGCCTCCGGGTCGGCCAGCACGAGCAACTTCGACCGCTTCCGCCCGCCCTCGTCCATCCGCTCACGCAGGCGAAGCAGGAGTTCCTGCTCGCTGGGGGCCTGACGTCCGGCAACCCAGATCGTATTGTCACGATAGACGTGAACAATGATGTAGTCGTCGTCGGTTTCAATTTCGCGTAAGGTCCGTGCCTGTTGGGTCTGCTCGTCCGGCTCCGGCGCGGGAACCTCGATCGATTTTTGCAGGCTGTAAGCGGCGGTGACCATGAAGAAGATCAGGAGTAGGAACGTCACGTCGACCATTGGCGTCATGTCCAACTCATCTTCCGAGGAGCGGTCTTCCCGGCGCAACACAACCTCGGTGGGTGCATCCAACGGCGCCCGCCGTTCGGCCGAGATCGGAGTATTTGGGGTTGAAGGGTGGTCGGAATTTGACATGCTGGGTCGGTACGTCTGGAGTCTATGGTGATTCGAGCACGGCGATGTTCAACGTCACCCCGTCCACCCCGGCGGAGCCGATGGCTTCGGCCACGCGGGCCACCTCGCGATGCAATACGCCACGGTCGGCCTTCAACAGCACGTGTTTCTTCCCGTACGTGCCGCTTCCCGCCTCCACCACCTGGCGGATCAACGCGGCCTGCAAGTCGTTGTCAGATGGCAAGACATAACTCGCGTCACCTCGGGCTGCCCGGTCCACGGCCTGCAACCGCGCGGCCCGATCGGCTGGCATGGGTAAACCGCTTTTTCCGTCAGCCAGATAGACCCGCGAGCCGGTCTGCGAGTCTTGGGCCACGGTGATGACGATCGATTGCTTGGGATTGACGCCCACGCCGTGCCGTGCCGGGGGCAAGGTGGCCTGGGCGTTCATGTCGGGAATCGACGCCACGAGGAAGAAAATCAGCAGCAGGAATACAATGTCGATCATGGGAGTGATGTCCAGGTCACCCCCATTGTCGCGCCGCCGACGGCGCGGAAGCACCACGGCGACGTCGTCCTGCGGAAGATGCTCGCCGAATGTCGACCCGATACGTTTCACGCTGCTTTTCTCCCGTCGAGTGTGGACGCTGTGAGGCGGGGCTCGGCTGGCCGCTTGGCCGTCCCGCCGACCGAGTGAAACATCCCGGCCGTCGGGCCAACAATATAGTTCGGTTCAACAATGTAATTCGCTTATTGTCTTGCAGCGAACTCACGCAGGGCCTCCAGAATTCGCGTCAGGCCGGAGCCAACCAGGTCCTCCATCCGCTGGAGTCGCACCATGATGCTGGCCCGCGCAATCACCAGTGGGATGGCAATCGCCAGGCCGCAAGCGGTGGTCACTAGGGCCAGGCTGATGTCGCTGGCCAGAACGCTTGGCGAGACATTCTCCTGCTGCTGGCTGGCCAGCTTACCGAAGGCGCCCATCATCCCGATCACTGTGCCGAACAGCCCGACCATCGGCGCGCTCTTGATCACCGTGTCGATCCAACTGATGCGATGATCGAGATCGGTCAGCACGTCGCGCCGAAAACGATCCACCAGGAGTGTCTGCAATTTGCCCAAGGGTAGCTGCCTGTTGGCGGCCGCCAAGACAATCAATTGCGGCACGGCCCGGGCGTCGTCAGCACATTGTTCCGCGGCGGAGTCGAGCCGGCCCTCACGCAGCTTTGGCTCAACCTCATCGAGCATCGCGTCTTGCTCCTCCTCGTCGCGAAAGCGAACTTGGGCGACACGTCGCCAGACCATGAACACGGTAAATGCGCCCCAAAGGGCGATCAAGGCAAGGGCCGCGTAAATCAGGTAAGCCAGCAGTTGGGTAAAAGCGGTCATGGTGGTGAGTTAATCGATGATGGAGGACTAAGAGGTCAGATGTCCGGGCCCGCCGCTGAAAGCTTCGGGCTTGCCGCCACGGCTCAGCGATACGATTGGTCAAACACGATGATGTCCCATCCGCTTTCGCGCGGTACGACCCCGAAACGCGTCTTATACACGCGGTCGGCTTTGTCGCCTGCCCGTTGCCGCTCCAAGGTCAGGAGACGGCGCTCGAGTTCGGGCGTCAGGAACTTCATGACGATACGCCCTTCGACGGGCAGTCCGGCGCGGGCGAGCAGTTCGCGGTCGGCCTGCTCCAATTCCCCGCTCCGCCACGTGAGGTAATAGCGGTCCTCCGCTTCGGCCGAACCGCGTCGTGCGGTGGGAGTGGCGTCTGCGAGGTCCGAAGCGTACCCGACCTGTCCGCCGGGGAGCAGCACGCCTAATTCGATGTCGAAGTGGTCCAGTTGCCCGGCGTAGCTGTCGAGCGACCCGGCGCCGGCGAAGACCAATTCCCAACGACGCGGTTTGCCGGCCCCGCCACCGCCGCCAATCCCCTCGCCACCGCTGCCGCCCACGCCCGCCCGCGAGGTCGTCCCGGGCGCCACTTCGTCGAGCAGGGCCGCCGTGTCGCTGACCGCATCGGCCACGGCCGAGAGCCGATCGGCCACTTCCGGCACGGTGGGGTCGGTTGTCTCCACGTCCGGGGCGGCCAATTCGTCGCTCTGCCGCAAGGGCCCCTCACCCGAGCCGATTTGCTCGAACTCAACCGGCACGGCCTCCTGTCGAAGAAACATTCGACTGCTCAACCACACCACCAACAGAATTAGCACGGCAACGCCCAGCAACAGCACCAACGCCAGCAGCAGGCTGCTGACCCGGTCGAAACTGTTCACGCGAAGGCCGTACTGCGTTGACACGGTGGGGCGGTGGTGTTCGGGGATGATTGATAGTGCTAATGGACAGCGAACTCACAAAAGCCGATCGTCGGATTCACGCGTCCTAACTCCGCTGTCCGCGTAGGGGGGTGATAGTGGCGATGGGATAGCCAGGTCAGGCACGTCACGTCAAGCTGTATCTGTCGATTGCCGGTTTGGGCTGGCAGTGCCCTTCCGCCGACGCATTCGCACGCTTTGGCTCGAATGGCGACTCCGGCCTATGGCCGGTGGCAGCCCGAATCTCAAGTATCACAAAGTACGATCGTGATATCGCTTGGTTCGGTCTGGCCAGAAACACTTTGGGTCCACTCAAACAGGGATACGTTGTTCCGGGAGGGGGGCTTTGCCGGATTGGCCCGCCGCGAGCTTCGTTTACCGGTCGAGAAATGCGGCCCCGGGACGGATGGCCCGATACCACTTTTTCCAGCGATCGGCGGCCAGAATCTTCTCCGCCGCCGTCGCGTCCGCGTTCAGGCCGAAACCCTCCGGACGGCGAGCCAGACGACGCAAGCCGTCGCGGGCGGCCAGGCTCACGCGCCGGTCTTCGTCCGTTAAGGCGGCGATCAGCCAGGGGGCGGCGTCCAAGTTCTCACGCGCCGAAAGGGCTGCCACGGCGGCCAGCCGTCGCTCCGGATTCGCCTCCGCCAGGCGCCGACGGATGGCCTCCTCTTTGTCCTGGAACAGGCGGCGGGCCGTCTCGGAAGGCATCTCTCGAAGTTGACGCAGGGCTTGATCGTATCGCGGATCGTCCGGGTCGTCGAGGATGGCCAACAATTGCTCGGCTGGAGCGTCCAATGATCGGGCCACCACCTGCCCCCGTCGCACTTCCACCGCATCGGTCGCCTTTGGTAGCCCTCGGCCGCCGACCATGAGCCCTTCGCCCAAGCCGGCGGCTTCCTCGACGGTGTCCTTCATCGCGCGCATCAGGAACAGCAGCGCGAATGCGGTGTCGGCCGTTGTTCCAGCTTGCCCCCGCCATCCGCCGTCGCCCTCTTGTTTTCGCAAGAGGTTCTCCGCGCCTTCCGGGTACCAGTTCAATCCGTGATTCTCGCCCTCGGCCCGCTCGCGGAAGGTCATGTATCGTTCCAGCGCGTACAAGTAATAGAACGTCCATTGGTCCGGATTGGCCGACCAGTTCTCCTTCATCCAGGCGTTGCCCCGCTGCTGAACGGTGCGTAGCACCGAGGTCGGAACGGCGATCTTCAGCGGCTTTGGTGCCCCCGGCGCGGCTGGCTGGCCAGGTGGTTTCTCCTGCTCCACGCGCCGTACCACACCGGGCAGTCCTTCGCCCGCCGCATTATCGGCTTGCGGGTCCACGCCCAGCATGTCGGCGCACATATAAATGCTCCCCAGCGCCGCCGCCGTCAGGCTATGGCGAACCTCGCTCTGTTGAATCGGCTGCCAAGCCGGGGAAGGCCGACCCTGGTAACCGAACCCGCCGCTGGGGTCCTGTGTCTTGAGTAACCAGCCAAGAACGGCGTTAACGCGGTCGGGCGGGACGTCGAGCCCGGCTCGCCAGGCCTCCCACATCGCCAGGACGCCGTACTGGGTCATCGAGGTGTCGCCCGTCTTGCGGTCCGGATAGCCCCAGGCACCGTGCGGTTTCTGGACTCGCAGCAAATAGCGCCAAAGCGGGTCGATCGCCTCCCGGTGACGAACAGGATCCAGTTCGATTAGGAAGATTGTCGCTAGTGCCGGGCTGTAGACTTCGGAAAACGTGCCATCCGGCGCGTCGTCGGCAGGCAAATCGGCACGGACGGCCTCAACCGCGGCTTGAATTCGCGGATGGTCCGGGTTGGAGCCGAATTTCAACAAGGTAAGGCCCACGAGGGCTTCCGCGCCGAGGCGATTGTCGGCCCCCTGCTGACCGGCCAGCAGTTCGATTCCGCGTTCGATGGCCCGATTCACGGCTGCGGCGTCTTGCCCGACGGCGGGGCGTGGCGGCCCCATCAGCAGGCCAAAAGCGAACGCCGCGGCGATCAATAGCGACGACATCGCGGCAGCGACGGCCGTCGCTGCCGGGGTGTGTGGACGAGGCAATTGCATGGGTTAATTCATCGGCGCATGGATGCAAAGATCAGCAGGAATGCGGCGGCATGTGTTCCGGCGTCGGGCCTGGAGGATTTTCCAGCACGGCGTTGACACCGCCCAAGATGGTCCTATATTATGATATTTTCGCAAGCCTGGGTAGCCCCCGGGGAGGACCGTGAAGTTCCCGCTCCCGGCGGTCGACGATTTGCTGACGCGAGGCTTGACTCGCGACCCATTTATTTGGACAGGTAGCTCAGTTGGTAGAGCACGGGATTGAAAATCCCGGTGTCGGCGGTTCAAGCCCGCCCCTGTCCACTTCGCAAAGCCCTGTTGTTTCAGGGCTTGCGTCGTTTCTTGGGGCCCCTCGCCGGTGGCCTTTTGCCCAAAGGTGCCTAAAATGGCACCTTGGCCGTCGGTGGTACCTTAGCATGCCCCCCAGAGGTCGGCGGCGATGTCTTCGGCATCGCTTTCGACGTGGAACGACATCGTGGTTGAAATGTGCTTGTGCCGCGTCAGCCGCTGCAATACTGGCTGCAATACGGCCAGCATCACGCGTTTGGCCCAGCGTGTGCCGAACGCTCGCCGGTAGTCGTGTGCGGCGGCCGGCTTGGTCCGCCCCTCGTTGACGTACCCGCCAGCCCTTCTGGCAATGCCTTGAATCAGGACGCGGGCGCGCCGCGAGGAGTGATCCCAAGGGGCCGGGGCGGCGGAATCCCGGTTGGGCCATCCGCGGGATAATTCCCCGCCTGCCCGAATGTAGCGTAACATTTTGCAGGCGAGGATGTTGCGCCGCCTACGTGATTCCCAGCAGGGGGGTGATGCGGGTGGGGGATCCACGTCGAATTCGCGTCCTGCGGGCATGGATTCGCGGGCGTGGATTCGGCTTGCCAGCGGGCCGTCGGCCGGTTACAATCGAAAGCGTTGGGTGGAGCGCGCCGCACCACCTCTTTTCTCTTATCACGGGGAGGACGGGCCATGAAGGAAAAGACACGCGAAGAGCCAAAAATCTTGGCTGCCGCGGAGCGACAGATGCAGGCCTGGGCTCGCTCAACGGAAATTGCCGACCGGGAGCATCGCATGCATGCCGCGCATGGGCCGAAGACCTCCAAGCGAACTTACCTTACCCTCTCACGGCAGACGGGAGCCGGTGCCCATGCCGTGGCCACCATCGTCAGCGAAAAGCTGGGATGGAAGGTCTACGACAAGAACCTCCTGGACCTAATCGCCGAGCGGTTCGACGTGCCCCGGATGATGCTTGATCTGGTTGACGAGACGCAGCCGAGCTGGGTCTATGATGTGCTGGGCACCTGGATGGATCGGGCGGTCGTGCCCCACGATAAGTACGTCCGTTACCTGAGGACCGTCGTCCGAGCGGTCGCCCGCGATGGCGAGGCCATTTTCATCGGCCGCGGCGCGCAGTATGTGCTGCCGCACGAACTGGGGCTCCGCGTCCACTTGGCCGCGCCGCTGAAGTACCGCGTGCAGCGGCTCAAGGAGGTCGAGGGGATCAGCGAAAGCGAGGCGCGGCGCATGATCACTGAAAAGGATCGAGGGCGTCGTGAGTTTGTCGAACGCTTCTATCACCGCTCGCTGGACGATGCCTCGCAATACGACCTGGTGCTGAACACCGAGCGGCTGGGCATCGAGGGCGCGGCGGAGCATGTCCTCTCGGTCATGGCCGATTAGTGGTCCGCGCTGCGAGTTCCTTTCCCGCGTTGGCTGCTGTCGCCTCCTCGTCAGCCAGGTAAGGTAGGCGTCTGCCTGACTTTCGGGGAGCGGCCCACCGGGGGCGGCCCATGCTCTGACCGGCGTTCGCACATCCGGTCTTGTGCGTGGTCCGTCCAGGTGTTGCTGGCCCCGCTTACATTGGATGCCCCTCGTAGTCAGGAGACATGCGAAGTCGTTTTTGCCTGGGAAAGGCCCCTAATCAGTCATTCCCGCGCACGCGGGAATCCAGGGTTTGACGTTGGCGAAGACGTAGCCAATGGAGCGTCATTCCCGCGCACGCGGGAATCCAGGCGTTTCCAGCGTTTCGCTGGATTCCCACTTTCGTGGGAATGACGAAGAAGCCGACTTTGTAATCCTCCTGCCCTCGTAGGCGGGAGTCTTGATTTGGTGTGAAAGGGCTGCCATTTGTGCGTTGACTGCTTGGCAGACGCCGCATTTGCAAACGCCTCGCGTTCGACTGGCATTCTTCGACTCCCCTCGCGCTAACCGAGAGGGGAGCCCGCCCGGCGCAGTCTCACAAGCCCCGGGCTTCGACCTTGGTTGGCGCCTGGGGCGGCTGGGAGAGCCGGCCGATGGCCTCCCATAGTTCGCCGGGCATGAACACCTCGATGCGGACCTCGGCCTCGGCCGTGGTGGCGGCAATCCCGATCGGCGGCGATTCGGGGAAACTGGGCAACAGGTCGATTGCATCCGCGTCCGGGAGCCCGGCGATGATGCCGCGGATCATCTCGAAATAGCCCGTGAGGCTGAAGGCCATTTGCCACGGCGCGTCGTCGGGCAACTCGGCCAGCGTGGCGGCCAGTGCCGGGTCGGCGGCCAGACCCTTCTCGGGATCCTCGTAGGCCTCGATCGCCCGCCGCAGGTTCTCGCGACTGACGTAGGCCGCCACGATCGTATGATCATCCAGTGCGACCATGTACGTCGCCAGCTTCCCGTCCGGGCCGAACAGCGTCCCCATGACCGCTTGCATTTCCGGCAGGTCGTCCATCTTGGGTGGCTGCATGGTGACGCACAGCCCGGGTTTGCCGTCGACGTCGATCGATTCGGACGTCATGCCGTGAAGGATCGACGTCTCGGAGTCACCGCTCAACTCGGCGGCAGCGTCGACATACGCCTCGTAGTCGGCCAGGTATTTCTTGGCGTCGTCGACCCGGACGACGGCCGTCGATCGGGCGTAAATGCCCTTGCCCGGCTCGCCCACGCCAAAGGTCATCGACAATGCCCGCATCGGCGCAATGACCGGCGTGCTCAGCTTCTGAAACTTCTCCAGCGCTTTCTCATCGAGCCCGTAGAACTGCCGCATGCTGGACATTATGCCAAGCGACATCTCGGTCAGGTCCGACATCGCTTTGCCGGGCAGCGGGCCACCGCCGGCGAACGCGAACCGCCCGGCCGGCACCACGGCCAGCGGGGCGAAGCCGTCCGTCTGAACATCGCCGACCCACTCGGCCATCTTCTCGCCGCGGACGAGGCCGATGCGTTCGATGACGCGTATGTCGCCCCCCTCGTCGAGCTTTCCGAACAGGGCCACGCTTTCAACCTGGTTGGCGACCGAGGCGAGCATCGTATCGTACATATCGAACGAAGCTTCGACCGCGTCCTGCAAGTCGACGTCCATCTGCTTCATCTCGGCCTTGGCGGCGGCCAGCCCCTGCCGGCCCATCGCGGTGCTCAGCTTGATGCCCGCGCGCGTGAGCACCATGGCCACGTCGGCCTCGGCCACCTCGGCGGCCAAGCCATCGAGCTGGAGTTCGACCGGCTCGTACGCCTGGAGCATCCGCTGCATCAGTTTCCGCTGGTGGCCCATCGTGAGCAGGGCCCAGTCGTCCTTCTTCGCCAGGAGCACCGGCATATCGAGAAAGCGCGACTCGGTGATCTGGCCCGAGGTGTCGTCCTCGCCCATGGCCTGGGCCAATGCGGCATAATCGGGGACGGGCAGGAACACGACCACGCCCGGTTCCGGGGCGCCCGGCTCCGGGGCGCCCGGCTCCGGCGGCGTGACGGCCACGAGCAAGGATCTTTTCGGGTCGACGGCGGCGCGCAGCTCGGCGGACAGGCCCATCGCCTCGAACACCCCGGGCTCGGCCGGCACGCCCAGCATCTTCCGGATGGGGGCGAGCTTCGCATCGACCTGGCCCAAATCGTTCACGACGGCAAAGCCCAGCGCGTCGGCCGGGATGTGACGCAACAGTGAAGCATCCTCGGCCACGGTCATCGCCGGGGCCATGAGCAATGCAACCGCGACACAGCAAACGGAAACTAGTCGGATCATCGTCGGACTCCCTTGTAAATCGGGTCATTGAAACTCGAAACCTGAAAGCCGGAACCCAAAACCACCAATCCCACCCGCACCGCCCGCTGGGAAGAAACCAAAATCACCAAGCCCGCGGGTGGCACCGATAGGCAAGCCTATCGGTGCCACCCGCGGATATCTTCTGCCAATTGCCGCTGGCAGAGAGTTCACTCCGTCAGCTCGCCCATCTTTCGACGAATGTCATCAATGGTGACCCCTGGCTTGCCGACTAAAGGGAGGGTCTTTTCGGTCGCAATGCGCCCCTTCCGGGCTATCGAAACGTATTGCTGAGTTGTCACATAGCGCGGCAACTCGATGCGCCACACGCCCTCTTCCCGCACCAAGGTAAGCCTTTCCCTTTGGTATGGATCACCACACACCGCCTCATCGCCATCGACTTGGCATTGCAAATCCTCCCACCAACGAGAAGCCTTGTCTGAAGGAGGAAGCCGGAATACAATGTCGCCGGCGTTAATCGTGGTGAAATCCTCGAAATAGCTGACCCCCTCGGCTCCATACGCTTGCCGGATGGCTTCTTTCATCTTAAAGCACGCAACCATATCTCCATAGTACTCATCCAGAAACTCTCGATAGACGTCGGGCGAGCGAAAACACTCGATGAAGCGATCTTTATCCGCGTCGATAGCCGCGTGATACATCTTCTTCACGACCGCCCTAGGACTGCCTTGGCTCGTTTGCTGTTCTTGCACAGACGCATTATCCACCATTGATGTGTGGCCCGGCTGCGGCGCAGCATCGTCGATACGGTGCGTGTCACCGCACCCGCCCACAACTATGGTCACAGCGACCAAGCTAGGCCAGACACAGTAAAACGAACCAATACCTCGAAGCGCGTAATCCGAACGGTTGCCAACTGTTCCGTACAACATCCGGGTGCCGTTGGCTGGAGCCCGCGATTCAGTCGCCCTGTGGCTGACTCTGTTAGCAGTTCTGAGCATGTCGGTCCTCAATCGGCTGCGGGGTGCCACTGCTGGCTCGCCCAGCAGTGCTGGGGTAAAGGTTGGATGTCGAGTTACAAGCAGGGTTGGCCCTGGCGGCCAAGCGGCGTTGCGAACGGGCCAGAATTGCGTTGACGCGTGTTCAATCGGAACTTGGTGGAGAACCAAGGGTGCAGAACTATTTTGCGGCGCGACAAGTCGTTCTGACCACTTTCTTGCCCGGAAAGGACCCTCGTCCCATGTCCCAACAGTTTAGCCGCTCTCGACACGGCTGGGCAAGCCAGCAGTGGCACCCGCGAGGGAACTGTCCGGAGCACTCCAGTCCATGGCCCTTTTCATCCACATATCCGCCTCCCGCCGTCGGCGGTGGCTGCCACAATGGCAGGCCGCGGCCGGTCTCTCTGCCGGTGGGTTCGCTCGAATCTCTGTGCGTTTGCCGCAAGCCATTGCAGCGTATAGGTTTGCAGCACTCCGTCTGCCGCTGGCACGCCAATTGCAATAACTGGGCGGAAAAACGCTGGCGACTGCCAGCTCTGAAATGTTTGCCCGTTAACCCGGTGGCGTTTGCTGCCGGTTCGCCGAAGCACACAGCCGGCTAGCCAGTGGGCAGCCGGCACGCCGCTTGGCGTTATTGCCGCGACCAGTACCAAGACTTCGCTCCAGAGGAGGAATTGCTGTGCCGAAACAGATGGTCTTTGACGACGAAGCCCGGGCGCCTCTCGCCACCGGGGTCAGCAAATTGGCGCGAGCCGTCATCAGCACGCTCGGTCCGCGAGGCCGCAATGCCGTGCTCGACAAGGGTTGGGGAGCCCCGAAAGTGACGAAGGACGGGGTGACCGTGGCCGAGGACGTCGAGCTTGACGACCCCGAAGAACAAATGGGGGCGCAACTGGTCAAGGAAGCCGCCTCGAAGACGAACGACGTGGCCGGCGACGGCACGACCACGGCCACCGTGCTGGCCGAGGCGATCTACAAAGAGGGCCTGCGGATGATCGCGGCCGGAGCCGACCCCATGTCGCTCTCCCGCGGGATCAATGCCGCCACGGAAAAGGTCATTGCGTCGATCCAGAAGATGGCCAGTCCGGTCGACCCGAAGAGCCGCAAGGAAATCACCCAGGTGGCATCGATCGCGGGCAACAACGACGCTTCGATCGGCTCCGTGCTGGCCGATGCGTTCCTCAAGGTGGGTAAGGACGGCGTGATCACCGTCGAGGAAGGCCGGCAGGCCGAGACCACCGTCGACGTGGTCGAGGGCATGCAGTTCGATCGCGGCTACCTCTCGCCGCACTTCGTGACCGATCAAGACAAGATGACGGTCGAGTTGGAGCGCTGTCTCGTGCTGATCCACGAGGAGAAGATCTCCAGCGCTAAGACGCTCGTGCCCTTGTTGGAAGCGGTTAGCAAGGCGAACAAGCCGCTGTTGATTATCGCCGAAGACATCGAGGGCGAAGCCCTGGCCACGTTGGTGGTCAACAAGATGCGGGGGATCCTCCAGTGCTGCGCGGTGAAGGCCCCCGGCTACGGCGATCGTCGCAAGCGGATGCTCGAGGACATCGCTATCCTGACCGGTGGCAAAGCCATCTTCAAGGATCTCGGCGTCACGCTCGAATCGGTGAAGGTGTCCGACCTGGGCAACGCGAAGAAGGTGCTGATCGACGCCGACAACACCACCATGGTTGGCGGTGGCGGCGACAAGAAGGCCATTGAAGGGCGGGCCGAACTGATCCGCTCGGAGATCGAGACGACCGACAGCGACTACGATCGCGAGAAGCTGCAAGAGCGGCTGGCCAAGTTGGCGGGCGGTGTGGCCCAAATCAACGTGGGCGCCGTTACGGAAACCGAAATGAAGGAGCGCAAGGCACTGATCGAGGACGCCCGAGCCGCCACGCAGGCCGCCCTGCAAGAGGGTATCGTGGCCGGCGGCGGCGTGGCCCTGCTCCGGTCGGCCAAGGTGCTCGACAAGCTCGAATTGGCGGGCGACGAAGCCTTGGGGGCCGAGATCGTTCGCAACGTGCTCGACGCCCCGCTACGCGCCATCGCCCGCAACGCCGGGAAAGATGGGGCCGTGGTCGTGAATCGGGTGCGTCGGATGAAGGGCAAGACGGAAGGCTACGACGCGGAACGCGACGAGTATTGCGACTTGCTCGAAGCCGGCATCATCGACCCGGCCAAGGTTGTTCGCACCGCGTTGCAAAATGCGGCCAGCGTGGCCGGCCTGCTGCTGACCACCTCGTGCGTCGTCACCGACATCCCGAAGGAAGAGGAGCCTGCCCCGGCAGGTGGCCCCGAGGGGATGGGCGGCGGCATGGGTGGCATGGGCGGCATGGGTGGAATGGGGATGGGAGGCATGGGTGGAATGGGCGGCATGGGTGGATTTTAGGTCGCGGCCGCGCCTGTCGACACCGGCCGGAGCGTCGCGGGGCTCGGCCCCAGGTACTCGTCGCTCGGTCGACGTGGCCGGCGACGCCCCGGGCCGACCCATTCCGTGAACACCAAGAACGTCCGACGCCCTTGGCAGCGGTCAACACCGCCAAACGATCCTTGACCCCATCCGAATAGAGACGAGCAGATTGTTTGGCCCCGCGTTGCCGGGTGCGTCGGTTTGAATCCAGCTAATCAACTTACCACATAAGCGAAACCAAGCAGCGAGGAATCGACCAATGAAGAAAATCAATCTTCGACCTTTAGACGACCGGGTGGTTGTGGAGCCGATGGAAGCGGAAGAAGTGACCGCCGGCGGCATCGTCCTGCCTGATACGGCGAAAGAGAAGCCCCAGCGGGGTACCGTGGTCGCGGTGGGCGTCGGCAGATTGCTCGACAGCGGCGAACGAGCTTCGCTTTCGGTCGCCGTGGGCGACGAGGTGATCTATGGCAAGTACGGCGGGACCGAAGTCGAGGTCGATGGCCGCGAGGTCAAGATCCTCCGCGAGACCGACATCCTGGCCAAGGTGATCAACTGAGCCCCGCGCCGGTGGCGGTCCTGGACGGGCGGGGGGGAGGTGATCCTCCGGCGACCGGCCAGGGCCGAGAGCCACGCCTCTGGCGGCAAGGTGCGTTGAGCCCACCGGCGGCGCCCCAATCAAGCCCACCGGCGGCGCCCCAATCAAACGACCCGACAATCCAACCATTATTCGAGAGGAACCGTAGTCGTGCCGAAACAACTACTTTTTGACGATCATGCCCGAAGCCGCATGCTTCAGGGAGTCAACAAGCTCGCCGATGTCGTGGCGGTGACCATGGGCCCCACCGGCCGCAACGTCATCCTCGACAAGTCGTTCGGTGGCCCCACGGTCACCAAGGACGGCGTGACGGTGAGCAAGGAAGTCGAACTGGAAGACCGCTTCGAGAACATGGGCGCGAAGCTCGTCAACGAAGTGGCCTCGAAGACCTCGGATATCGCCGGCGACGGGACCACGACGGCCACGGTCCTGGCCCGCGCCATCTTCCGCGATGGCTTGCGGAATATCGCGGCGGGGAGCAATCCGACGGCCATCCGTCGCGGCATTGAGCGGGCGGTCGACGCCGCCATCGAGCACCTGTTCTCGATGGCCAAGCGGGTCACCAGCCCTGCCGAAATCGCCCACGTGGGGACGATTAGTGCCAACAACGACGAGTACATCGGCAAGCTGCTCTCCGACGCCATGCAGGCGGTGGGCAATGATGGCGTGATCACCGTCGAGGAGAGCAAAACGGCCGAGACCACTTACGACGTGGTCGAGGGCATGCAGTTCGACAAGGGCTATCTCTCGCCCTACTTCATCAACCGGCCGGCGGAAATGGACTGCCTGCTCGAAGACTGCTACATCCTGATCCATGAGAAGAAGATCGGCAATCTTCGCGACCTGATTCCGGTGCTGGAGAAAGTCAGCACGACGGGTAAGCCGTTGCTGATCATTTCCGAGGACGTGGAGGGCGAGGCCCTGACCACGCTGGTGGTGAACAAGCTCCGCGGCGTGCTGAACATCGCGGCCGTCAAGGCCCCCGGCTTTGGCGATCGCCGCAAGGCCATGCTCACCGACATCGCCATCCTCACCGGTGGCACCATGGTCAGCGAGGACCTGGGCATCAAGCTCGAAAGCCTCACGGTGGAGCACCTCGGTCGGGCGAAGAAGGTCACCATCGACAAGGACTCGACCACCATCGTCGAGGGTGGCGGCAAGAAGACCGATATCAAGAAGCGAATCGATCAACTCAAGCAGCAGATCGAATCGACCGACAGCGACTACGATCGCGAGAAATACCAGGAACGCCTGGCCAAGCTCGCCGGTGGCGTGGCCGTGATCAAGGTGGGCGCCAACACCGAGGCCGAAATGAAGCAGAAGAAGGCCCGCGTGGAGGACGCCCTGCACGCCACTCGCGCCGCGGCCGAGGAAGGCATTCTCCCCGGTGGTGGCGTGGCCCTGCTGCGGTGCCGTGAGGCGGTCGAGAAGGCGCGCTCGCAAGCCCGCGGCGACGAGAAGATCGGGGTGGACATCGTGCTCGGCGCGCTTTCCTCGCCGATTCGCCAGATCGCTGATAACTGCGGCGTCGATGGCTCGGTCATCGCCGACGAAGTTGCCGAGAAGCCGACCAACACCGGCTACGACGCTTACAGCGGCAAGTATGCCGACATGTTCAAGGCCGGTATCATCGACCCGCTGAAGGTCGTCCGCTCCGCCTTGGAGAACGCGGCCAGCATCGCCGCCCTGATGCTGACGACCGAAACCATGGTCACCGATCTGGAAAAAGAGGACAAGGAAAAGAACCAGGTGGAGGGTAGCGTCCGCTAGCATGGTGGGGCTGTTCGGATGGTGGCTCGCAGAGGGCCTGCCCACGATGATTTCCCAACGAGCGATATCGCGGGCCACCTTCCCACCAGGAGGTGGCCCGTTTGTCATGGCGACCAGGACGTTGCCGAACCTCCCGTTTTTTTCGCGACGCCCCGCGGCCCTGCAAGCTGCCGCGGTGTGCGTTACAATGCAGGGTTTACCCTGGTCGGTCGATGGTTGACCACCCCCGGGGCTAACTAGCGAGTTCTCAAGCCGGCCATGTCCACAATGGCGGAAAAACGCTGCTACTACGAAGTGCTGGGCGTCAGCCGCGAAGCCTCCGACGGTGAAGTGTCCGAGGCCTACCGCAAGCTGGCCATGCAATATCACCCGGACCGCAACCCGGGCGACGAGGAAGCCGTCACTCGCTTCAAGGAAGCGGCCGAGGCGTTCGAGGTGCTCAGCAGTCCGGAAAAGCGGGCGCGCTACGATCGCTATGGTCACGCGGGGGTGGACGGCGGCGGTGCGGGCTCGCACTTCTCCGATATCTCCGACATTTTCGAGGCCTTCGGCGATATTTTCGGTGGCTCGGCGTTTGGCGATCTTTTCGGCGGGGGACGTTCCCGCGGCGGACGCCGGGTCCATCGCGGGGCCGATATTCGCTGCCGTGTGACCCTCGACCTCGAGGAAGCGGCCAGCGGCACGGCCAAGGTCGTCAAGTTCGAGCGGCATCAAGCCTGCAAAACCTGCCAAGGCTCCGGGGCCAAGCCGGGCACCCAGCCCGAGGCCTGCGAGTACTGCAACGGCCGTGGCCGGGTGGTGCAATCCAGCGGTGTGTTCTCCGTGCAGCGCCCTTGCCCGGCGTGCCGGGGGCAGGGGGCCGTCATCCGCACGCCATGCACCGATTGCAAGGGGCAGGGCTTCTTGCCGGGCAAAGTGACCCGCAAGGTGGATATCCCCGCCGGCGTGGACGATCGGACCCAACTGCGGCTCTCCGGCGAGGGCGAACCGAGCCCCGACGGCGGACCGCCGGGCGATTGCTACGTGAGCATCCGTGTACGCGAGCATGAGCTGTTCCATCGCGAAGGGCTGCATTTGGTGTGCCAGGTGCCCATCGGTTACTCGCAGGCCGTGCTGGGGGCGAAAATCGACGTGCCCACGCTGGAAGGGCGGCACGAACTGACCATCCCGCCCTCAACCCAAACCGGCGAGGTGTTCACGCTCAAGGGCAAGGGGATGCCCGACCCGCGCTACGGTGGCCGGGGGGATCTGCTCGTGCAAGTCCAAGTCGAGGTGTCGAAGACACTCAACGAACGTCACGAGGAACTGCTCCGCGAGTTGGCCGAAGTGGAACACGCCGAGGTCACGCCCAAGCGAAAATCGTTCTTCGACAAGGTAAGGGAGTATTTCCAATACGGGGCCCCCGAGGAATGACTGGCCACTCGCGAAAACAAACAAGTGACGGTTTGCCGAAAGATAGGGAATAGCCATGAGCCGAGGCAAGAAAATCGACGTGAAGACCGGCGAGCACCCGCGCTCCGGAGACGCCGATCCACGCGACGGGACACCCACGCCCCCGCCGAATCTCGGTGAGCGACCGGACAACGCTGGGCCGGAAGGGGACGCAGCGGGCCAACCGAACCCGCCCCCGCCGCCGACCGGCGCGGCCGACGCCCGCGACACTGGGTCCTGCGATCAGGATGCGTTCAGCCTCGAGGGCGAACTCGAACAGCTCCGGTCCGAACTCAACGCCGCCCAAGACCATACCCTGCGGACGCAGGCCGAGCTGGAAAACTATCGCCGCCGAGTCGCGCGCGAAATGGAGCAGGAGCGCCGCTACGCCTCGATGCCCTTGCTGCGCGACCTGCTGCCGGTTTGGGACAACGTGAATCGGGCCATCGAAGCGGCCGAGAACGCCAGCGGAGCGGAAGGCATTGTCGAGGGGTTCCGCATGGTCGCCACACAAATGGAAGACGTGTTGCGGCGCCACGAATGTGTCCGCATCGAAGCGGTGAATCAGCCGTTCGACCCCAATTTCCACGAGGCGATCACACAGCAGCCCGCCGCCGACGTGCCACCTCAAACCGTGCTGGCCGAGACCCAGGTTGGCTTCCGGTTGCACGACCGCGTGGTGCGTCCCAGTCAGGTGATCGTCTCCACGCCCGTCGAAGAGTAGCCCGCCGGGACGGGGCCGAAGCAGACCAAACAGCGTGCAATAACAATCGCGACGCCAAGCGTCCGATCCATTTCAGGAACACCTCCATGCCCACCTACGACTACGCCTGCAACGCTTGCGAGCACCAGTTCGAGCTGTTCCAATCGATCACCGAATCGCCCAAGAAGAAATGCCCCAAGTGCGGGCGGATGAAGTTGCGCCGGCTGATCGGGCCGGGCGCGGCGATCGTCTTCAAGGGCTCCGGTTTCTACAAGACGGCCTTGATCGTAACCTTGCCAACTGCTAGCAAGAACGGGTCTTGATTTGGCACCCAGGTTTGGGGTTTCAATGGTTGTTAGACCAGCCATTGAAGGAGCCCCAAACCATGGATGCCGCG
>Ga0180436_10000057_pt1 | contig 112719 bp, 81 predicted proteins | sample SS_ome_2_FD_132434 | JGI IMG/M metagenome (GOLD analysis project Ga0180436, IMG submission 132434) | Hypersaline lake sediment archaeal communities from the Salton Sea, California, USA - SS_3_S_2 metaG | ecosystem: Environmental > Aquatic > Non-marine Saline and Alkaline > Hypersaline >...
AAGACCCCATGGAGGTATCAACAAAATGACTCCTATCCAAAAACTAAAATTGAAACTCAACCCTCAATAAACTATATTCCAAAAAACTCTCTCGGGTGTCCGAAATGTATCCGGTCATTACAGTCAGCGTTCAAATTCCTCTTGCCTTCCGCGAATTCTTTTTTTAGGTTGCATCGAGAATCATCGGACCCCGAAACTCTCAAACCAGGATCGAAGCCTGAACATGTCCTGCAAACCGATCATCGGAATCACCATGGGGGACCCGGCCGGCATCGGACCGGAGGTGGTGGTCAAGGCGGTGACCGACCGACGCGCTGCTGGGGGATGTCACCCGATCATATTGGGATCCTATCATGTCGTATCTTCCGCCGCCCGAAAGTTCGTCAAGGGATCAAAGGTAAGAAGAATCGTATGGCCTGAAGATGCCAACATCTCCGGAGGCGGGATAAGCGTGCTGGATTGCACCAGATCGGATCACCGCAGAATCAAAACCGGAAAGGTCACCAAGCTGTCCGGTCGAATGGCTGCCGACTCGGTCTTTTGCGCGGTTGGGCTTGCCCTGTCGGGCCGGATCGACGCCCTGGTGACCGCACCCCTCTCCAAGAAGGGACTTCGCCTGGCCGGATTTGATTTCCCCGGGCATACCGAGCTTTTAGCCTACCTGACCGCCACCTCCAGCTACGCCATGATGTTCGTCTCGCCGCACCACAAGGTGGTTTTGGTCACCACTCATCTGCCTCTGGCCGAGGTCGCCCGGAGCATCTCCAAGAGGGTGATCCTGGACAAATTGGCCGTAACTCAAACTGCGCTGCAGACGTACTTCGGAAAGAAGAGGCCAAAGATCGGCGTGTGCGCTCTCAATCCTCACTCCGGAGAGGAGGGAATCCTGGGAGGCGAGGAGAGGAGAATCATCGTTCCCGCAGTCAAAGCCGCGCGCAGGAAGAGAATGAGGGTTGACGGACCGTTCCCATCCGATACCATCTTCTCTCCTTCGGTATCAGGGAACTTCGACTGCATACTGGCCATGTATCATGATCAGGGGCTGATTCCCTTGAAGATGCGAGGATTGGGCCAAGCGGTCAATGTGACCATAGGCCTGCCGATTATCCGCACCTCTCCCGACTTCGGCACTGCCTTGGACATCGCCGGAAAGGGCGTGGCTGATCATAAGGGAATCGTAAACGCCATTCAGCTGGCCGCGCGGATGGCCAGGGAAACCAAAAAGAGGTGAGCCCCCGTCTCCTCTCCCCCATCTGAGGCTCACTTGATACCCGGGGAGATCGAGTTGAAATGGCAGAGGAATCCGACCACATCTGGCCGCCGAAATCCGAGGAGATGGAAAGGGCTTTCGCGGAGATATACTCCAGCGGAGACTGGTGGAGGTATACCGGAGAGAGGGTCAGGAAGCTGGAACGGGAGTTTCCGAGATCGCACGATTGCCGATTCGGAGTATCGGTGTGCAACGGAAGTGTGGCCATCGACATCGCCCTGAAGGCTCTTGGCGTGAAGCCGGGCGACGAGGTCATCCTTCCCGCTTACGATTTCTATTCCCTGCCCAAAAGCGTGCTGAACGCGGGGGCGATTCCGGTGTTCGCGGACGTGACCCCCGGCAATCTCACCATCGACAGGCAGGAGGTGGAGAGGAAGATAAGCTCACGGACCAGGGCCGTCATTGCAGTGCACATCAGCGGATCGGTGGCCGAGTTGGACGCCTTGGCGAGAATGGCCAGAGAGCACAACATCCATCTGGTCGAAGATTGCGCTCAGGCTCACGGCGCGATCTACGACGGAAGGAAGGTGGGAAGCTGGGGAGACCTGGCCGTCTTCAGCTTCGGCGGCATCAAACTGATGACCTCCGGACAAGGCGGCATGATCGTTACCTCGGATGAGGAGTTGTACAACCGCTGTTATGCCATCACCAACCGGGGTCATCTACCGGACGGGAAAGTGAACCGGTACGGAATCGTCGGGGAGAATTACCAGATGTCCGAGCTACAGGCGGCCATAATCCTTCCCCAGATGGGTCTTCTGGAATCCTACTCGGTCAGAAGAGAAAAGGCCTGTGCTCTGCTCGATGATCAGCTGTCGAATATCGAAGGACTCGGGGTCCTATCTCAGTTCCCCAAGACCCAGCGCCGGGCGCATATGAGGTACTCCTTCTACTATACCGGCAGACTCGCCCGAGAACTCCCCCGGGAACGCCTGATCGAGCAGTTGAGGCAAGCCGGAATCCCTGCCATGCCCGGATACTCAAGTGCCAGGACCGATCCCAGACTGCAAAAGGCCTTCGCCGATCAGGGGGATGATTTCCCCGGTTCCAGGAGGGCGGAGCAGGAGATAGTCGGGATCCATCATACCTTTCTGCTCCGTGGCCGCCAGGTGCTGAGCACTCTGGCGGAAAAGATACAATAGGCTCTAACCCTTCCCGGGCCCGCTTTCTTGCTCTCCCTTAAAACACAGATCCCCAGGATAACAGAGGGCTGGTGCTACCACCCCTTGCCTGCGCCGTGGGAGAGACTAAGGGCAAACCCTATCCTGCGCCTAAAGCCCCGAGATTTCAGGCCGATTTATGTTGTATGAATGGGTGAGGTTTGCATAATCACCACTCTTGAAGATTCATGTCTCCACTGGGAAGGCGCTGGCCAATCGACCTGTCGATAGTTGATTCGGCCAGAATGGATTAGGGGATCAGCGGATTGCCTGAACGGAAGGTGGTTACCAGACCAGAAAGGAGCCGGGCCATGAAAAAGGAGGGCGCAAGCCGCAAGGCTGTACGGAAGAAGATGATAATGATGGGGGTTGGGCTGGGGATTCTCTTCTGGGTTCTCCAATCCACGGTGACCGTTTTCGTGTTCCACGAGGGCACTCTGCTGGAAGAGATATTTACCATGGAGGCCCACAAGGTATGGATGCGCTCGCTGGCCCTCTGCATCCTCATCATGTTCAGCATTTATGCTCTAAGCGTCATATCGGAACGAAAGAAGGCTCAAGAGGCGCTGGCGGAGTCGGAGAGAAAATACAGAACCCTGGTGGAGGCTGCCCAAGAGGCGATCGGAATCACCGATGCCGACGAAAACCTCAGATTCGTGAACCAGGCCTTCGCGGATCTTCTGGGCTACCCAAAGGAGGAGCTTTTGGGTCGAAACCTGGGCCGAGTTTGTGACAAAGAACAATTCGCCAAATTCAGAGAACAGACTGAGGAAAGACGGCAAGGGAAATCATCCAGATATGAAGCCAAGTTGTGCACCAAAACCGGCGAGCCCAAGTTTTTCAGCATATCGGCCACGCCTCTTATCAATGAAGAGGGGGCTTTCACCGGAAGTTTGGGGTTGCTTGTGGACATCACCGAGCGCAGGCTGGCAGAAGAGGCTCTCGAGAGATCAGAACACGAAAAGGGGCTGATTCTGGGGACCGTGTCGGAGTTGGTAACTTATCAGGACGGTGAACTTAAGATCAAGTGGGCCAACCGGGCGGCAGGCGAGTCGGTGGGGCTGTCAGCCGATGAATTGGTGGATCGTCATTGCTACGAGATCTGGCCACAGCGCGACGACCAGTGCCCAGGTTGCCCGGTCGCCAAGGCCCTTGAAACCGGTCAACCCAAACAGGGAGATATGACCACGCCCGACGGGAGGGTTTGGTCCGTGCGAGGCTATCCCGTTGAAGATGAAAACGGCAAGGTGATAGGCGCGGTAGAGGTTACGCAGGACATTACGGAACGCAAGCGGTCTGAGGAGGAATTGCGGGAGAGTGAGGAGAAATACAGCAATCTGTTCCAACACTCTTACGATGCGATCTTCATACACGACTTGGACGGCAGGATCATCGACATCAACCAAAAGGTTCTGGATCTCTTCGGATACAGCAAGGAGGAAATCTTATCGCTGACCATACCTGACCTTCATCCGGAGGAGGCACGTGCCAAATCGGCCCGGGCCTTTGAGGCGGTCTCCAAAGAGGGAGTGGTAAACCTCGAGGTGGATTTCAAAAGAAAGGATGGAAGTATCTTCCCCGCCGAGGTCTCGTCGAGCCTGTTTGAGGTGGGAGGAGAGAAGGTGGTGCAGGGCATCGTGCGGGACATCACCGAGCGAAAGAGCATGGAGGAGGCCCTGAGGGAGAGCGAGAAGAAACACAGGACCATCGTGGAGCAGTCACTCCAGGGACTGGTGGTGATCCAGAATTTTCGGATCGTCTTCGCCAACACCGCCCTGGCTGAGATCTCAGGCTATAGCGTCGAAGAGCTCATGAAGCTTTCCCCCGAAGAGGTGAAGTCACTGGTTTATGCTGAGGACCGTGACATGGTCTGGAAACGCTTCCAGGATCGCCTGTCTGGAAAATCGGCGTCACCCAGATACGAGTACCGCATAGTCTGCAAGAACGGAACCGTGCGCTGGCTGGAGATGTTCGCCAGTCGCATTGAGTACCGGGGAAAGCCCGCTATACAGGCGGCGTTCATGGACACCACCGAGCGTAGGAAGGCGGAGCAAGCGATTCGCGAAAGTGAGGAGAAATTCAGAAGCTTGGCGGAGCGGTCGCCGAACATGATCTTCATCAACAAGGCCGGAAGAATAGTATATGCGAACGAGCGGTGCATGCAGATTCTGGGATACACAAGAGAGGAGTTCTATTCCGCCGGCTTCGAGTTCCTTCAGTTCATCTCCCCCGAATCAAGGAAGTTAGTCCAGGAGAACTTCGGCAAGCACATGAAGGGCGAAGAGGTTCGTCCCTATGAATATACGATTGTCAGCAAAGAGGGCAAGAAGATCGACGTGATCCTCAACTCTAAGCTGATAACCTACGGAGGAGAAAACGCCATCCTTGGCATAGTGACTGATATCACGGAACTCAAGCGGGCAGAGGAGGACCTGAGGCAGGCCAAGGAGCAGGCGGAAGAGGCCAACCGGCTGAAAAGCGAGTTTCTGGCAAACATGAGCCACGAGATCCGCACCCCCATGAACGCCATCATCGGGATGACAGACATCACCCTGGACACGGACCTGACCGAGGAACAACGTGATTACCTGGGCACGGTAAAAGAAAGTGCTCGCGCCCTGCTTGAGCTTTTAAACGACATACTTGACCTGTCCAAGATAGAAGCAGATCGGATCCAACTCGAGACCATCGATTTCGATCTGCGCGTTACCGTGGAGGGCGTGGCCGATACCCTGGCCACCAAGGCCTCGGCCAAAGGCCTGGAGTTGGCCTGCATCATCCACAGCCAGGTACCCTGCCTGCTGCGGGGTGATCCCGGACGAATCCGACAAATACTTATGAACTTGCTCGGCAACGCCGTCAAATTCACCCATGAGGGCGAGGTCGTGATTCGGGTCGAGCTTGAGGAGGAAACCGAAGATTTCGCCAAACTTGTTTTTTCGGTTGTTGACACCGGCATGGGCATTCCCGCAGATAAGCAGGCGACGATATTCGAGAGCTTCACCCAGGTAGACGGATCCACCACCCGCAAGTACGGGGGCACCGGGCTGGGTTTGTCCATATCCAAGCGACTGGTTGACATGATGGGGGGCAAAATCGGGGTGGAGAGCCAGGCGGGGAAAGGTAGTCGTTTCTGGTTCAGCGTCACCCTCCAGAAGCAGGAGGATTTCGAGGAGCAGCTGCCTCCGGCGGCGCCCGACATCCGCGGCATGCGGATACTGGTGGTGGACGACAACCGGACCAACCGAACCATTCTGGTCAAAATGACCGAATCCTTCGGCTGCTCCCCAGAAGCGGTGGAAGGCGGAGGCGAGGCACTCCAGGCTTTGAAAAGGGCAGCTCGCACGGAGAAGCTTTTCGACCTGGTACTGCTTGACATGCAGATGCCCGGCATGGACGGTGAGGAAACCCTGCACGCCATCAAGCAGGACCCAGAGATCAGAGACGTGACCGTGATCGTCCTTACCTCTCTGGGCGTCCGGGGAGACGCCGGTCGCTTGGAAGCCTCGGGTTGTGCCGGATACCTGACCAAGCCGATCAAACAATCCCAACTCTTTGACGCAATCATCACCGTATTGAGCCGGCGGGAGACGGCCAATCGGGAGCCGATCAGGATAGTCACCCGCCACACCGTCGCCGAGGCGAAACGGCGCAGGACCCGGATACTCTTGGCCGAAGATAACCCCATGAACCAGAAACTGGCGGTGGCTCTCCTCAAGAAGGCCGGCTACGCGGTCGACGCGGTGGACAACGGCCGGCTTGCGGTGGAAGCAATCAACCGCCGGGCTTACGATCTGGTTTTGATGGACGTTCAGATGCCTGAGATGGACGGCTTCGAGGCGACCAAGGCCATACGCAAAAAGCAGGATGGGAGGAAGTGTCCCCCCATCGTAGCCATGACTGCCCATGCCATGAAAGGAGATCGGGAGAAGTGCCTGCAGGCAGGAATGGATGACTATCTCGCCAAGCCCATAGAGCCTCAAGAGTTGTTTGACGCCATTGCCAAGTGGACCGGAGCTTCCGACCCCCAGGAGACAATGGTTGGACGGAGAGAATCCGGGATCGGTCAGCCTGGGCAAAACCTCCCCATCGATCTCAAGGCAGCACTGGAAAGGTTTGACGGGGACCAGGGATTCTTACAGGACATGCTTCTGGAGTTCTTGGACTCGGCGTCCGGACAACTGAAGACCTTGGAGAAGGCGGCAGAAAGAGGGGATGCCGGACTGATCGAAAGGGAGGCTCACAGCATCAAAGGGGCCGCCGGCAACCTGGGTGCGCAAGCAATCGCCGACCTATCCTTGAAGTTGGAGCTTTTGGGCCGCAAGGCCGACCTGTCGGCTGCCGACCAGGTCATCGCCGGGCTGAGAACCGAATTCAAGCGCTTGGAGGAATACGTCCATCAGACGCTTCAGGTGGAAACCGAGGTGAAGTCTTAGCACTTCAGAACCAAGTCGGACAGGAGCGATGAATGAGAATACTAATTGCCGAAGACGACCACATCTCCAGGAAAATACTTCAGACCATCCTGACCAAGCAGGGACATGACGTAACCGCGGCCGAAGACGGGCTCAAGGCCCTTGAGGCGCTCCAGAGGGAAACACCGGAGATACTAATCACCGACTGGATGATGCCGGACCTGGACGGGCTGCAGCTGAGCCGCCAGGTGAGGGAGCTTGACCTTCCGAGCTATGTTTATATCATCGTCCTGACGGCGCTTACCGATAGGCAGCGGATCATCGAGGGCCTGGATGCGGGAGCCGATGATTACATCACCAAACCGTACGATAAGACCGAACTCATGGCTCGGGTAAAGGCGGGAGAACGGGTCATCCGGCTTGAAAAAACGCTGCGGGAGAAGAATGCAGAGCTTTCGGATGCTCTGGCTCAGGTCAAACAACTGAAGGGGATCGTGCCCATCTGTATGCACTGCAAGAAAATCCGAAATGACGAGAATTACTGGCAGCAGGTTGAGGAATACATACACGAGCATTCGGAGGCCGATTTCAGTCACAGCATCTGCCCGGAATGCTTGGAAGAGCACTATCCGGATTATGCCAAGAAGAAAAAGGCCCGGGAAGTCACTGTCGGCAATTAATCATTGAAGTCTGTCAGCCAACCGGGCCAAACCGATCTCTGCAAGGATTCTTCTCTGCGCCCATGCTGTATTTCGACTTGTGTCGCGGATCGACTCGCTCTCCGCTAGTGCTTATGGTATATGTGATCTCCCACCCTTCTCATCCATGCCTGTTCATCATTACGCATGGGACCAGTTTCAAGAATCCTGAGGTTCTGTCGGGCCTGCTTTAGATCAGTTGGGCCCGAGACACAAACATGAACCGAAGGATGGGAAAGCACAAATCGGTAGCAATCACCTGCCGTCGGAGTTCTCTCGCCATCGGGAACGTAGTCGCGTCTTAAGAGTTTCGTGTGGCAGGTGGCAGTGAAGATGACGATACCTGGTCCGTTCTCCTCTGGAAGATGGGGGAACACATCCTTCTCAGCTCCCCGATGGACAGCATTGTAACGCACGTGATATACATCGAAGATCTTTTCCTTTTCCACCTCGGCGAATCGGGGGCGGTGATGGCAGGCCAATCCCAGATGGCGGATCAATCCCTTTTCCTTCAGAGCCAACCCAACGTCGATCGCTCTCTGATTCGGCCTTCGTCTGAGAGTACTGTACAGGAGAACGTCGGCATAGTCCGTCCGAAGTTCTACCAAAGCTCGTTGCAGGCTTTTGGGCATGAGCTTTGCCCAGGGCCAGTAATTCTGGATCACCAGCACCATCCGGTCTCGATTCTTTCTCACCAGCCGCCTGATGCCCTCAGCCATCGGCCCTCTTCTGAGCGCACCCCAGTAGAGGTAGTTGACCCCGTGGTCAAAGGCTTCTTCCACCGCGCGGGCAGGAGTACCGTAGGCCGCGCTCAGACCAAAGCGCCCAACCTTCAGCCCGGTCCTACCCAGTATGGTTGATTCAAAACCCATGTTCTTTCGACCAGCTTCCTCGCTTGGTTCGTGGGGACAGGACTTGTTGAGCATGCGAAATCCCGCTCTGGCGGGATCCCTGTCCGGCCTCCTTCGCGGACAGCCGCACTTCGTGCCGAGCCTCAGTGCCGAGGCAAGGGCTGTCCCTACGGGTCACCTGTTCACGAATACCTTTCGGACAGGGCTGAATGCCCTTCAGGGTGAATCCCTTCAGGATGAACCCTGCCCTATGGGTGAAGGAACGTGATTCCTCACAGAAGCGAGAGTGCTTCCCGCCCCCCTCAATGACCCTGGTCATCGCGTTACCACATCCGCCGAAACACCACAGTTTCCGCATTTTCGGTCTTTGATCCCGACGACGGCGGTGTGATAACCGTTTCTCTTAACCAGGAGGTTGTTGCACTGGGGGCAGTATGTGTTCGAGGTGTTGGGAATGTAAGCGTTGCCGATGAAAACATACTTGAGCTTTCTTTTTGCAAGCAGAAAGGCTTTCTGAAGGCTCTCCATAGGCGTCGGCGGCAAATCCATCTGGTAAGACGGAAAATAGCGGGAGAAATGAACCGGTATGCGGTCGCTTAAGTCCGCCACGAAATCGACCAGCTTCTGGATCTGTTCCTCGGAGTCATTCAACGTGGGCATGAGCAAGTTGGTTATCTCAATATGAATCCCGTTCTTATGAGACAACTCAATAGCCCTCAAGACCGGAGGGAGTTTGGCCTTGCAGATCTTCTTGTAGAAGTCGTCCTCCATCGACTTAAGGTCGATGTTCATGGCATCCACGTGCGGCAAGAGCTTTTTGAGCGGTTCCTCATGGATATATCCGTTTGTCACCAGCACGTTGGCAAGATCGTTTTCCCTGGCTATCTTCGCCGTGTCCAGTACGTACTCATACCAGATTAAAGGCTCGGTATAGGTGTAGGCGATGCCTACCGAGTCCTCGTTAGAAGCGATTCGTACCAGGTCTTCGGGCGTTACGAACTCGGTAGGTGATTCCTCCTGGGAGATGGTCCAGTTCTGGCATTGTTGACATCTCATGTTACAGCCGTTGGGTCCGGTGGAGAGGATTTGAGTTCCGGGATGAAAATGATAGAGCGGCTTCTTCTCTATGGGATCGATGGCAATAGAGACCAGCCTGCCGTAGTTCGTGGCATAGAGGGTCCCTCCCTCATTCTTCCTACCCATGCACACGCCCATCTTGCCTTCCGCGATTACGCATCCAACCGGGCAGAGAAGACATTGAATCTTCCCATCTTCCCTCTTTTCCCAGAATAGCGCTTCCTTTTTCATGATCTTCCCATCCTAACACAGATTCTGAGACTGTCTATAGCAAAGATACTGGTGGAGGCAGGCAAGACAAGTGAATTCTCGTGCTTTTTCGGATGCCGGAAACAAAAACTCGCCACATCCCACAAGGTGGCAGAACTTAAGCCTCTGATCTCTAACATGACCATTCTCCAGACCCGGGGGAAACAGACTTTCTTCGCCTGCGTATCCGGGCCGGGGTAATCAAGCGATCAGCCCGATGAATCGGGCGACTACGAGTGAAACGCGGCCATCCCCCCCCACAATGCGGGTCAGAACCGAGAAGCTACATTTTTAATTTCTTCAATATCTCGGGAATGTCGAGGAAGGTCTTAGCCACGTGAGCGCCGGCTTCTTCCAATGCTGCGAGTTTGCTCTTTGCGGTTCCCATCTCCCCTTCCACGATGGCGCCGGCGTGTCCCATTCTCTTTCCCGGCGGGGCAAAGACGCCTCCCACCATGCAGATCACCGGCTTTGTCATCTTCCCGATGGCAGGTCTGGCCATCTCCTCGTAGACCCCGCCTATCTCGCCCACCAAAACCACAGCTTTGGTCTTGTCGTCCTTTTCGAAGAGCTCCAGGATTTCGTTGAAGGTGCTGCCCAAGACCGGGTCGCCTCCCAAACCGACGCAGGTGGTTTCTCCGTAGCCGGTTCGGGAAAGGGTGTCGGCTACGTAATAGGTCAAGGAGCCCGATCGCGAGACGGTCCCCACTCTCCCAGGCTTGAAGGCGATGTCCGGCATGATCCCTAAATTTGCCTCCCCCGGCGTGATTATCCCCGCGGTGTTTCCGCCCAAGACGATGGTACCGAATTTCTGGGCTTCCTTTCGGATGGTCATCATGTCCAGAATCGGTATGTGCTCCGGAACCACCACGATGAACTTGATTCCCGCATAGATGGCCTCGATGGCCGCTTCCATCACGAACCGGGCGGGAAGGAAAACGACCGAGGTGTCCGCGCCGTGATTCTTCACGCACTCTTCCACCGTATCGTATACCGGCAGATCGAACACCTTCTGCCCGCCCTTTCCGGGCGACGTTCCGGCCACAATATTGGTGCCATATGCCAGCATTCGCTCGGTGTGAAATCTCCCGGCGCTTCCGGTTATTCCCTGGACGATGACTTTACTGTTTTTGTCCACCAAAATCGCCATCAGCTACTCCTATTTTGTTCTCATTCAGCGGGTCGGATGTCCTACAGATCCGAAGGAAATCCGACCCCTACAGGTTGCTCGATTCCCCGACGGGAGCTCAGACGCCCCCCTCCGGGCGTCTGCTCATCGAGCTTCATCGTGCCTGATAACCAGACGGTCCCGTATGGGAATCAGGCAACTACAAGGACCTCCATCTTTGGCCTCAGTAGCCAAGTTTCTTATCATACAGATTCAGCAGCGGCTTCCCGCTCAAATAACGGTTGAGGTTGATTCTGAAAATCTCACCAACCCTCTGGTAGTAATCCTGCCTGCTACCTCCGATGTGAGGGGTGAGTATCACGTTGTCCAATTCCCACAACTTGCTTTTTGGACTCAAGGGCTCCTCTTCGAATACGTCCAAGCCTGCTCCGGCTATCTTCTCTTTCGCCAACGCATCGACTAAAGCCTTCTCATCGACGACCCCTCCTCTGGCAACGTTGATTAGGATGGCGCTATCTTTCATGCAAGCCAACTCTTTTCTGCCGATCATGTGATGGGTCTCTTTGGTCAGAGGAACGGCCAAAACGACGAAATCCGCCGCGCATAGGAACTCGCGGAACTTCTCACTCGGAAGAAGTCTGTCAACATTCTTGAGCTTCTCTCCCCTTTTCACCCGATTCTTGGTAGCCATGACCTTCATGCCAAAGGCCTTGGCTTTGCGAGCAAGGGACTCGCCGATGGTCCCATACCCCACGATCCCCAGAAGCTTCTCTTGGGGCTCAAACCTTTCCTTCATTATGTCCAACTGACACCATTTCTTGCGTTTCTTGCAGGCCCAACTCGGCACCAGGCCCTTGGCAAAAGACAGGATCATTGCCATGGCGTGATCGGAGACCGTCTCCCCGTGGATTCCCCTGGAGCTGGTCAGGAGTACGTTGCTCTTTAGAAGCTCGGGAAAGAGAAAGGTGTCAACGCCAACATAGGCAACCTGGATCCACTTAAGTTTCTTGGCTGCAAGAAAGGTCTCCTTCTCGATGCTGAAACAGACCAGAATCTCGGCATCCGGTATGATCTCCCGGAGATGTTCCTTGCTCCAGGAGGGCACCAGGTTTACTCTCTCCTTCAATCTCTTGGAGGAATAGACCGCTCCGCGAAAAGCCCGAACCTCTTTCTCTCGGAGGCTGAGAGCAACGGCAACTTTGATCTTGTTCTTTCGTTTCATGCTACACGCACTTGTTGGGCGGATAGAAGCTGGTGACCCGCACCCCAAGATCGCAAAAGCCCCGCGGAGCGGGATTTGCGCTCCGCTTCAACAAGCTTTTGCACACCTAAAATCGGTGCACGCGGAGCAAGCCCCGCCAACTCAGCTCATGCCTTCTTGGCCAGCTCTACGGCCCTTTTGGAGATCTCCTCGATGGGGGTCTCGATGCCGTGAATCTCGATGTTCTTGAACATCTCCGGATTATTCTCTTTCTCCTCCTTGAAGATCCGCACCCCCTCCTGCCAGACGTTTCCTGTCATGCGCAGAACCATAGGTTTGGAAAGTCCATGCTCTTTGAGAAACATCACCACGCCCTTGGCAAAATCATCACAGCGGGATATGCCGCCGAACCTGGCGCCGAAGATTGCCTTCACATTGGGATTCTCATCCAGCAGGATTAGCATCTTAGCTAATCTCTCCGGACTGGGGCCGCCACCGGAATCCATGAAGTTGGCCGGATCGCCGCCGAAGTAGTGGATGAAATCGTTGCCCATGATCCCGAATCCGGCACCTCCGGGAAACATGCCCACCTGGCCATCCAAGTCCAGATAGGGAATTCCCCACTCGCGGGCCAGCTTCTCCCTCTCGGTCATCTCCCCTTCCTCGTGCCTCTTTTCGATTCCCATCTCGGCCAGCTCGGGATGCCGGAACAGGGCATCATCGTCCACGCTCATGCGGGCGTCGGCAGCGACGTACTTCCCATCTCGAGTGAGAATCAGCGGGTTGATCTCCACCAGCTTGGCGTCATACTGCCTGAAGACTTTAAACAATGAGATGGCTATCTTGCTCACCGCCTTCATGGCGCCGCCTTCTGCCCCAAACCACCCGGCCACAGAGTTTCCCCAGAAAGGGTAGAACCGCTGATCCACGTCCAGGCTGATCTTCTTTATCCTGTCCGGGTCCCGGCGGGCGATCTCCTCGATCTCCACCCCTCCCTGCGAGCAGGCCAGCATCACCAGCTTGTAGTTGACCCTATCCAGGGTGATGCCCAAGTAGAATTCCTTTTCTATCTCTAGTTTCTCATCCACCAGGATCCGCTCAACCGGAAATCCCTTGATAGTGGTTGAGAGAAGCTCACCGGCCGTCTGCTCGGCTCCCTGCGGAGAATCTGCGAACTTCACTCCGCCCGCCTTGCCCCTTCCCCCGGAGAGAATTTGGGCTTTCAGCACCACCGGCTTGCCCAGCTTCCCGGCAAAAGCCTTGGCTTCCTCTTTGGACTTCACCACCTCTCCGGTGGTTATAGGGATACCGTGCTGTGAGAAGAGCTTTTTCGCCTCGTGTTCGTAGAGTCTCAAATCACGCTCCTTTCCTTACACCAGTCCGCAGTCCGTTGTCCGCCGTCCGCCGCAAAAACCGGTCGGACCTGCAAATCCGCGTAATCCGCCCGGACGGGCGCTCGTCTGGGCGCTGCATCCGTTGACCGCTTTACTTCCTCTTTTTGCTCTGGAATTTCTTCACCACCTTCTCGAAGATCTCCAGCGTCTGATCCACCGTGTTCTGGCTTATCACCAGGGGCGGTATGAACCGGATGACGCTCTTTCCGCAGGTGAGCAGCATCAACCCGTTGCGGAAACAGTCGTAGGCTATCTGCTCCGTCATCTCCGGCGCCGCCTCCTTGGTTTTCCTGTTCTTGACGAACTCGATTCCGATCATCAGTCCCTTACCTCTGATATCCCCGATGATCGAGTACCGTTTCATCATCCCTTCGAGATATTTCATTATGTATCTGCCCATCCGGCTGGCGTTCTGCATCAGCCCGTTCTCTATCAACTCGATTGTCGCCAGGGCGGCGGCACAGGCGATTGGGTTGCCACCGAAGGTTGTGGAATGAGCGCCCGGCTCCCATGACATCAGTTTTCGTGAGGCCACGCATGCACCCAAGGGCACCCCGGATGCCAGCGCTTTGGCCGCAACCAGAATATCGGCGGCCACGCCCCAGTGCTCCTGGGCAAACATCTTACCGGTCTTACCCATGCCGGACTGAATCTCGTCCATGATCAGCAGTATCCCATACTTGTCTGCCATCTCCTTCAACTTGTTGAGGTATCCCGGAGGAGGAACCACGTATCCTCCCTCACCCTGGATCGGTTCCACCACTATGGCCGCCACCTCATCGGCGGGCGCAACCTTGTTCAGTATCTCCTCGTCGATGAACTTGACACAGGCGAAATCGCATTTAGGGTAGGTGAGATTGTAAGGGCAACGATAGCAGTAGGCGTACGGAACGTGCGTCACCTCGGGAACCAGAGGCGCGAAGTATTTTCTTTGGGTAACCTTGCTGCAGGTCAACGACAGAGCTCCCATGGTTCTTCCGTGAAATCCGTTGATAAAGGCGATCATGCGGGGCCTTTTTCGATTGTATCGCGCCAGCTTGAAGGCTGTCTCCACCGCTTCGGCGCCGGAGTTGGAGAAGAAGGTTCTCTTGCGCCCCTTTCCCGGAACGATGTCGGATAGCTTCTCGGCCAGTTTCCCCACCGGCTCGTTGTAGAAGTCGGCGGAGGGAATATGCACGGCCATCTCGGCCTGTGCCTTGATCGCCTCCACCACCTTGGGATGGCAGTTCCCGGTGGAGCACACGCCTATGCCGGTATGAAAGTCGATGTAGCAATTTCCGTCCACGTCCCACATGTATGCCCCGTGGGCATGCGAGAGAACCGCGGGATAAGCCCGGGTGTACGACTGCGAAACGAATCTCTCGTCCCGGGCGATCAGTTTCTTGCTCTGGGGGCCGGGCAGTCTGGTCTTGATCTTTGGACGTCTATCTGAAGCCATTTTCTCTCCCTTCGTTAATTATAATCGGATTCTATATGAAAGACTAAGGAACCAGACGGAGCCTGAGGAAGGCTAGGTTTGTCCCTTCACGTATATCTTCAGAAGGATTCTTCGTAACAGCGTGAGCACTTGATCTCACCTCTTCTTTTGGCCACCTGCAAATTTACGAGAAAACGCCGCTAAGTCAACGGAAATGTGTCAAAAAGATAACAAGCGAGTCGGAAACGATGGGCTTCGGCTGTCGGATTCTGCTTCGGGTGGCCTCACTCGGAACTGCGGGGGTCAAGGGCCAAGGTTCATCCTGAAGGCAACTGCTAACCGGCTTCACCAGTCCGATTCCGGTGCTCGGGGAAGGCAACTCATTTCGCTCTGGCCACTTTGTAGATCTCGGACCGCCCGCCGATCTCCACGTGGAGAAGATAAATTCCGTTGGCGACCTCCTCCCCGCTTTCATTCCTGCCATCCCACGACTGCTGACAGATGCCGTTTGCTTCTCTTTCGGGGAACCGGTACACCAGTTCGCCTGCGGTGGTGAAAACCGACACCTTCACCTGGATCAAGGGGTTTTCGTCTTCCACTATCACGGTCAGGCTATCGGCAAAGGGATTGGGAAAGGTTAACACCCGGCTGCCGGGACGAAGCGTGAAAAGGACCGGGACCTTCTGAAAGAGGTTTACCGCAGAATCGGCCGAGATGGTGACCGTATCGACATTGGTGCCGGCTCTCAGATTCGAGGGGTCCACCCTAACCCAGGCTGACGTCGGTCCGTGGTATGAAGGAGGAACGACGCTGATCCAGTCTGCGGTCGTAGCTGCCTCCCATTCCAAATCACCTCCCTGCCAGTTGGCGATCTCCACGAGAGATTGTTGCGATTCCGTGTCTCCGAAGAAGGTTTCAAAGGACAACTCCTCCGGTGTAACGACCAAATAGTCGAAGCCGCTGGCTTTGGCGGCATTGACCAGGCCATAACCGTAGAGGGTATCCGGGTCAAGAGCCCGGTCGGCGGTGATGCGTAAGGCCTCCCCCACCTGCAAGGGGCTCCAATCGGGATGTGCTTGCAGAAGCAACGCACAAACTCCTGCCACCAGGGGAGTGGCATATGAGGTGCCGCGCAGGTTGCCGTCGTAACCATGGGTTGCGGCACCGTAGACTCTGACTCCCATCGCTACGACATCCGGCTTGACCCTGCCGTCAAATGTGGGTCCCTTCGAGCTGAAAACGGCGATATTGCCGTTGCCGTCCACCGCCCCGACCGCGATCACGCTGTCGCCGTCGGCAGGGGCAATGACGTAGTCCCAGCACGGCGGGACCCCGCAGGTCCGTTCGTTGCCAGCCGCATTCACCACTACCACTCCTTTGGAGACTGCCAGATCGGCCGCCCGGGTGCAGACAGCAGTGTTGCCGTCCATATCCTCATATGTATACCAGTCCGTGTAACCCAGGGAACTGGTTACCACGTCCGTTCCCAACGCCTCCCCCCATTCCAATCCGGCCACCCAGTGATCCTCCTCTATTTCGATCTCTTCCGACTTAATCTCGGTCTTGGCCAAGGCGAACTGGGCCCCATAGGCGCAGCCTATAAGCACGCCGTCAACGAATCCTCCCACCACCGAGAGAACAGAAGTTCCGTGTGCGCGCTGGTTGTTGTCTCCGTCATCCACATCCTCATCGTCGTTGATGAAATCGTAAGTGCCCACCAGTCTGCCCGAGCTTACGATGTGCTCGAATGCAGGATGATCGATGAAGAATCCCGTGTCCAAGATGGTGATTAAGACACCCTCTCCGCTGAGTCCCGTCCGGTGCAGCTCCGGCACGTGAATCTGTGCCAGTTGTGCGTATGACTCCCCGTATTCCAGGTCCTCCTCGCCGGGAATTGCACCCCTCTTCTTGAGAGGCTTCTCCTCCGCCTGAGGCCTGGCTCGTCTGAAGGCGGCAACCTTCTTGACCGCCCTGACGAACGGCAGATTCTCTATTCTCTGGATTTGCTGTCGATTTGTGGAACAGGATGCGGCGTTCAGCCAGTTGGACACAACTCTCACTCTTGCCCCCAGATTCTCCAATTCGTCCAGATATTCCCCCCTCACCGGAAGATCGACCAAGTCGACCACGGGTTGGCTGCCTCTCAGCATTCGTCTTTTCAACGACCGTTCCGAGAGTTGACGAGTAGCTTGATCTACAGCGGTCTGGTATTGGGCCGGAGATTCAATCCCTTTGTCCCTGAAGAATACCCAGACCGCGAAGGAGGAATCGGGCGGCAGTCCTTTCAGCAAGCTCTGCGTCTTAAGATCGACCTTGGGAGTCTCGGCCGGATATTCAAACGGACCTCTCTCCTGCGAAAGACAGAGGAGAGGTAAGAACAGAAAGAAGAGAACCGATAGGCAAGCTGAGGATTTTAATTTCTTATTCCAGGCAAAGTGGGTGTTGGCTTCCATAGAGCTCCTTTGTCAGTGCGGCGAAATATCTTTGTTAGTTCCTGAATCTAAGAAAACTGAAGTGGGTGTCAACCGTTTTCTCAGAAGCACCGATAAGGTTTACGAGACAACCCTCAATAAGTTTAATCCTGGTTCGCGAGCCCTATCATTCCAACAGGCCCAGACGTGGGCAGCCATGGCGGGTGTGACCGGACACAACTTGTTATAAGAAGTTCCGCTCATTTTTGAAAGAGCGTTTTGGGAGTGCGAAAGCTTGTCGGAAATCTCGCTCTGCGGGGCTTTCGCGGTTTTCGTAGATTCCAATATCTTTCTGTTCGTCACGGACACCTTGTCCGTGGCGTGGAGGAAAACGGTAACGGACGAGGCGTCCGTTACCAACAGGAGAAGGACGGTGGTCTCACCGTAGAAAAGGGACGGGGGTGCAACCCCCGTCCCAACAGGATGACGTCATTTACAAAAGATTAACAACCAGGCGGATCTCCGCCTCTGTAGAGATAGTTGACCAGGTAGACCACATCGCCCACATCAACCGCACCGTCGCAATTCACGTCCGCAGATTGCACCGGATCGGGCGCAGTTCCCCCTCTATACAGGTAGTTCACCAGGTAGACCACGTCCCCAACGTCGACCGTTTCATCTCCGTTGGTGTCGCCGAGCAAGAACGGGCCCGGGGTATAAACATAGGCATACAACCTGTCATCGGTCATCGAGTCGACCCTGACCACTATTCCCGTGGGCCTGTAGTAACCGCTGCTGTTGGGATAGGTGTTCGGGCCAAAGAGTTCCTGACCAGACACCTGGTCGGTGAAAGGCGCCGCCTTCCTGGTTTCGTAGGGATACCACCAATGGGCGCTGTCAGTAACGTGCCCTTCCGGATTGCTCCAGGCATCCTGCGCCGGATTGTACCCGGCGTCCTCGACTGCCACGGTATAATGGGGATAATCCGGCGTGCCGTCATTCATCCTAAAGTAGTAGGCTCCCAACGAATCATGAACATGGGTGATGAGCAGCCCTCTCTTGAGGGGATCGCAACCGTAGGTCAGATCGGGCCAGAAGTAGACGCTGAAGTCGGAATCCACTTTGTCGAACCTGCCGGAGGAGTTGCGATTGCGGTATTCCAAAAAGAAATATTCGCCTTCCGCCATGTTTATGGGAATCATATAGAGGGAGCTGTCATTGGTCGTCTCGATGCTGTATATCACCAGAGGATCATAGGTTCCCGCATCCAGCACCACCGGGGTGATCCAGCCCAATTCCCTCTTGCACCATCCGCAGGGGTGAGTCGGAATGTCCGTGCCGATGGAAAACAGACCGTATCCATAATACCCCATCAGGCACCAGTCCATATAGGGATGATCGTTGTAATCGCCGGGGGTGTAATAGGTTGAGGTTTGCAGCTTGTCGTCATAGTCATACAGGTCAGGCAGTCCCAGACCGTGACCCATTTCATGAGCAAAAACACGAATTCTGTTTAGGGTATCGACGCCTGAGAAATTCTGAGGATTGACCGGATCGCGGAGCGGTCGGGTCTCCGGGGACGTGTTCCAGCGCGGAATGTGCACCCCGTCGAAAGGTCCAGGTCCTTCACCTGGTGCGTATATGTAAGCGTATGACCATATATCCCATGGGTCCTGCGAATCCTCCTCACCGTTCCCCGAACGAATGAAAACGGCAATGTCCACGTCACCGTTATTGTCGCCGTCAAACTGCGAGTAGTCGATTACCGGATCGAGTATTTCGAACAGATCCTCAAACCAGTAGTTGCCGCTGTACCACCCGGCATTGTACCAGTCTATCACCTCTCCCACCACAGTCATCTGGCCGTAGGAAGCCTCGTAGTAATAGTCGGCAACCGACCAACCCGAAAAGACGTCTCTCGAAAAGAGCAGGCTGTCTAAGGTCTCGCGGGAATACGTGCCGGGTCGATTTTCCCAGTCCACCATGATTGCCAACACCTTCAGAGTATCTCCGGTGAAGCGGTACGAGGCCATTTCGGCCAAGTCTTGCTGGGTAAGCCGCGAGGGGGGTAACTTCCCAAACTGCTCCTCGATTTTCTCATCGGGGACGTCCAGTATGATGCCCCTGGAAAGGTCAGCAGCGGAAGCAAGCCAGGCGGCTGCCGTCACCGTAAAAGCGCAGAGGGCGAGAACTAGTAATGACCGTTTCATGATTCCTCCGAACCGGGTTTAATCCTTGGCGGATGGGATAACCACACATCATCCCGTCGTGACCAAAACAAGAAAGGCAAATGAAAAGCTGCAACAGCCCACTTTCAATATAATCGTTCGACCGATTTTGTCAATTCATTTGAGCACTCTTGCGGGGTACGATTGGTCGGCAGCATCTTCAGTTCCGTTTTTGGATATGCAAAAGAAAAGCCCCAGCACGTTGAAAGCTGGGGCCAAGCTGCCCAGGACAAAGCCGTTTAGCCGCGATGAGTCAACAACTCGGCGGCGGGCCGCCTTTGAAGAGAAAGTTGACCAGATAGATTATATCTCCGACATTAACGATCTGGTCGCAGTTGGTGTCTCCAGCCTCCAAGGGATCGGGCGGCGAATCGCCCTTGTATAGATAGTTAACCAGGTAGACCACGTCGCCGACGTCAATCACCCCGTCGGCATTGCAGTCACCGGCATTGACCATTATGGGGAATGACCAGGCATAGTTGCTGGCCAGAGGGACCCCCTGAGAGGACTGCATATCAGTGGTTAGCTCCACGGTGACGATCTCGCCAACCTGAAAAACGCTGTCTGGGTCGGAGATTGCGACTCGTGTCAGGCTATCATACGTGATCGTGCCCTGGTGAACACCGGTGGACTCGCCGGTTACCACAAACGTGGAGTTGTTGATGGTTGATTCATCCATGTCCATATCGAAGGTCACGGATATGTTGGTGTTAGGCGGCACGTTCAACTCGTCTTGCCGCGGTGAAGTGGAGACCGCCTGGGGGATGCTGTCCTGGTCAGGATTCCATCCCCAGATTCGTGCCATCATCCACCACCAGGCCTTGCCCTTGAGGTAACAGTTGAAGCAGTGCGAGTGAGCACAGCCGCAGCTGGGACAGGTATATATAGCGCACCAATCGTAGCACCACTCGCAGGCATCGCTGGCGTCGGGATAGTAGATACCATCCGGGTCGTAGCTCTCGATATCCGCGAAATCGAAGAGAACCTTGTCGCTGGCCAGGCAATAGTCCCGAATCTGATTGTTTCGCGCGTAGAGATTTCCTTCGGGACCGCTTCCGTCCAGATGCCCGGTCATGTAAATAAACGTGACGCCGGGATAATCCTGTTCCAGGCCGTTCATGGCGTTCAGATATGTGTTTATCCCTTCTTCGGTATTATCCGAACAGCCGCCGCACCACGACCACATAATCATGTTGTATTCAGGGTGTGAGTCCAGCCAGCTCCTGGTGGGCGGAACCCAGGAGGTGTCGCCGTTGTGTCCCAAATCGTCCCCGTACTCCTGGAAATCCGGCGGGTCGTAAAGGGGATCCTCAGCGTACAAAAGGCTGATGCCGGTCATGATCTGGCTGCCGTGAGAGGTATGACCGTAAAAGATCAGATAGTCGGTCTCTATCGCCTGGACGACCGAATCGGGAATCTCCTCGAACTGAGCGACGGAGTTATGGTCAGCGACGATCGCCTGAGCTTTGGCTCGCGAGCCAAAGGAGGTCAGACCCAGGCAAAGCAAGATAGAGGTGAGGATTCTCATGTGCAGCCTTTTCACGTTCTTGCCGAACACCCTAGTGGTGATGGTACGGAAAGAGTTGGCGGATGAGCCATCCGCGACCAACAAGAGACAGTGTCGCATTTAATCACCTTTTTCCGTTCGGTTTATTCTCGTACGAACTTTGCTCCACGAGGGCGTGATCAGGAAGCTTTCTTCCATGTTCTTGATCATCCCGACAAACTTATTCATGGGGACTGAGAAAGTCAGGGCGGCTTTGGGAACGCACGGCCGGGCGGAGACGTCGAACATGCCGAGAACCCCTCTGGGATTCCGGGAATCTTTTTCCAAGTATGGGTAATGAACGATGGAACCGCAGCCGGCAGCAAAAGGTGCAAAGACTCCGTTGGGATCCACCTGGTCGAAGTTGGCCAGGGTAAAAAGACCGGAGAGAACGTCAGCTTCGGCAAAGAAGATGACCACCTGGGGACCGTCCGACTCATCAAGCTGATCCCACCTCTTGAAGACGATGGACTTCGCCGGGGCATCAAACTGCGGTGCTTTCTTCATCGCCTCTTTGACCAACTCAGGCGATTTCTTGTAGCGCTCGCCTTCGAGTTTTCCGGGGATGCCGCAGGAGAGAAAGTACTCGAAGTTGGGCATGATGTCCTGGGTGAACCCAAGGTATCGCTTCGCTCCCGGACAACCCACCGTGTCGGCGGTGAAAGAAAGTGGTTGCCCTTTCCTCACCCGGGCTAAGTCGCAGATGAGGCACCTGTGCCCTAAGGGAGGCTCGGCTAAGTCCGCGCCGCCTCCCTGGTTAGTGTAGTAGAAGGCAATGGGGAGCTCAGCTGCATTGAAGTATTTGCCCCACAACTGACTGAAGTCAGCTTTGATTCTGATATCCATGCGCTGATACCTCCTCGAAGCTCGAGTTTGCTTTCTCACCGATTCGCGCTGTTATCCTGGGGCCGCTCGCGCGGCAACATATGTCCGAAAAGGACCAGCACCTAACTTGAAGTTAGGTGCTGGCTTACATTCCTCGTATTAGACCGTGACTTGCACTACAGACGTCATTCCTCCAGCATCTCCACGTTAGCGCGGGGAATGATGGCCTTGGTTCCGTCCTGGAATTCCACCTCGAGCACCCTGGCCGAAGATTCCGATTCCAGCTTCTGCAGAGCGGGGGGCAGGGTACTTACCTTTCCTAAATGGCCAAAATGGGGCTCGCGAATGACCCGAACCGGGGAGCCCGCGGTGAGTCCAATGGTTTCGGCAGCCTCCACCTTCTCCTTTGCATGTACATCTCCCCCGAAAGGAATCACCACCTCCGGGCGAATCACCCCTGCCCGGATCTGGGTGGCTCCGTTTATGCAGGCCATCTCACCTTCTTTTGACTTCAGCAGTGAGAAGGTCTTTTCGGCCATGTTTATCTGTCCGAATCCCTCCGTGACCACCAGGGTTATTCCCAATTCCTCTGATCCTGTTATGGCCACGCCCAGATCGTATCCCAGGAAGCCTCTTAAATCCTTGTCATCGAATCCGCCCGCCACGACCCCTTTGGCGCCAAGTTTTATTGCTTTCTTCAGGGCGTCTGCTGTGACCAGGCTCCCGCCTACCACCACCTTTCCCGCGCAGTCTTTGTCGATCAGCTTGTCAGTCAGCACTTCGGTGTTATCCTTGGTCACCACCTTGATCTCTCCGTGCGTCTCACCGCCGATGCCGAAGATTCCCTGGATAAATGACCCCCAGGTGGAGACCGCCACTCCCTCCTTCTCGAACACCTCCATCACCTCACCCTCGAGATATGCCTTTATCTCCACCGGGATAGGATTACCCCTGATCAAAACCTGCCCGGTGATGGAGGAGATGCTCTCCACGCTTCCTTCGGCCTTGGATTTGCATTCGGATGAGAACAGACCAAAGAAGCTCTTGCTTTTGGCGATGACCTCGCCCTCGTTGACCTTCTCCCCTTCTTTTCTGAGCATGTGGTGCATTATGTCTTCCGGGGGGATACCCAGGATGTTGGCCACGTTGATCGGTTCCACGTTTCCGGGAAGCAGAGTACGTGCAACCACCGTGTCCGGCTTCACCTTGTCCCCGACCTTGGCGAGGACGTCCCCCTTGAGGGGGAGTATTCTCTTCTTGGTGATAAGAGCTCTTTGAGTTACTTTCAATCCAGGGGTATATGCGTGACCCATAATCTCTCTCCTATTGTTTGCGCATCGTCAGAACTTTTCCTTAACCACCTTTATAATATGCTCCGCAAAACGGATCGCTTCTTTTGCTTCATCTTGGTCAAAATACTCGGAAGGTACCAACCCCGGCAACCCGTTGGGATATCGAGATATGATATAGTATTTGTCCAGCCTTTTCGATTCCTTCTCCAATCTCCTGAAGTTCTTGTCATACTTGGAGCATTTGCGCAGAAGCTCCAGCAGAGAATGACCCAGAACCGCCCTCTCTCCTCTCAGATAGCAGAATGCCTTGAAGGCCTTTTCACCCGCCTGCTGCGACATGAAGCACGTGTTTGCATAGAAGTTCCCCTTGAGGCTCCACTTGGCGACCTTCAGATCCGTTCTCGCCTGCTCGAGCCATCTGGTGCCTTCGACTTGGTTATTGTCTTTCATAGACTACTTTCCCGTCTGAAATCGCGGTCTCCAGAAAATCGTTACCCTGTTCAAGCATTTTCTCGAACTCAGCCTCGGTGTAGATCAGAGGCTCGACGGCAATCTCGCCATCACACAGATCCAGAACCTTATCCATTCTTCTCAGGAATTTCTGTCGTGTATTCTTTATGATGATCAGGTCCAGATCACTTCCCTGGTGGATGTCTCCGCGGGCAAATGAGCCAAAGACGATTATTCTCTTCGGGCGGTATCGCCTGATGATACGGTCAAGAATCCTTTGAGCTGCTTCGCTTGCGAGTTTTGATCCCACGTTTTTGATCCCGAATCCGGTTTGGCAACGAAGTTCACATTTTCTCCAGCGCCTCTTTGGGATAGATATCCAGCGCCGTCATCCATTCCTTTAGCTTTCGCACTCTGGTTTTGGCATCAGTCGGCAGAGTGAATGGTCGACCCCGACAATCGATGATGATTCCGCTGACTCCGCCGTGCACGGTTGTCTCTACTTTGTCGCCTCGTCCTGCTCCGACATCAAACCCCCGATGCGGTTCAAGGGATGCCTTACAGGTCTGGGGAATGCCGGTCTTTTCGTCTAGGCCCAGAGGTATTCGTCTCATCTCCCCGTATTTCACCGATCCTTCCTCGATCTTCCCGTCGGGCATGGTGAACTTGTAGCTTAAGATATCCCTCTCCTCCTTCGATTCTCCGACCGGGGCGATGCACGTCCCCAGGTGAATCAGGCAATCCTTGTCAAACACCTGCGTAGCCGCCTTGGGATGAACCGTCGACAGGACGCCCAACTGGGGCATCATGAAGATGGAGTCGACCGCCAGACGGGTGATTCCCTCCGGCAGGAAGCCGTCGATCAACATCAAGGCCCCCTGCTGCCTGCGGGGAGCATGCGAGAGCACCCCTCCCGAGCCGACCAGCATATCCAGGCTCATCATGTTGACCAAGGTCTGGCCGCCCAGCTCTTGGGTGAAGGCGTCTCCGATGGTTCGCTGCTGCTGAATGCCTTTCAACTCGGTGGCAAAGGACTTGTGATGGACAAAGGCCAGCCTTAGCGCCTCCTTGGCTATGGCTTGCTCGAAGATCAACTCCTCCATCATCTGCGGTATGGTGGTAGGCCGGATCATCTTGTTTTTTACCCGGTTCCTCAAGTCCCTCTCGTCCATGTCAAAGGGTACCCAGCGCATCACGTTGTCCAAACCGGCTTCGGCGAAGACGTTGGAGACCGAATAGCTCATCCCCAAGTTGGCGCTCACCGTACGATTGAATACCTTCTGAAAAACCGAGAAGATGTCGGTGGTGGCCCCGCCGATATCCACGCCCACCGCCTCTATATCTTCCAGCTCAGCGATGGTTTTGATGATATTTCCCACCGCGCCGGGGGTGGGCATGATGGGGGCGTCAGTCCAGGTCATCAGCTTCTTGTATCCGGGCGCCTGGGCCATCACGTGCTCCATGAACAGGTCATGGATCTTCTCTCTCGCTGGAAGGAGATTCTCTCTTTCCAGCACCGGCCTCAGATTGTCCACAATATCCAGGTCGGTCTTCCCTTCCAGGGTTCGCTTGATGGCCTCCCTGGCATCCACGTTGCCCGCGTAGATGACCGGAAGTTTGTATCCGGTTCCCAATCTTGGCTTGGGATCGGCGGCGGAGATCAACTCGGCGATCTCGGCCACGTGAGTGGTGGTGCCTCCGTCGATTCCGCCGGAGAGAAGAATCATGTCCGGCCGGAGGTGCCTTATCCTTTGGATCTGCTCGTGGGGAAGCCTTTTGTCGTTGGAGGCGATCACGTCCATCACGATGGCGCCCGCACCCAGGGCTGCACGTTCCGCCGATTCTGCGGTCATGCTTCGCACCACTCCTGCCACCATCATCTGCAGGCCTCCTCCGGCTGAGGAGGTGGAGATGTAGAGGTCCGTGCCCACGTTTTCCTTGGCCGGCGAGATGATCTTGCCCTGCTCGTCCAGGAGCTTCCTGCCGGTCAGCTCCTCCACTTCGCCTACCGCATTTAGGACTCCCATGGTCACGTCCTCGAAGGGAGCCTCTACCGTGGTAGGCGCCTCACCTCTGACGATCAAGCGATACTCATCGCCCTTCTTCTCGATCAGAATCGCCTTGGTGGTAGTGCTGCCGCAGTCGGTGGCTAATATTACCTTGACGTCCTCAGGTTTCATGTCTTTCATGTTACTCCTTGATCAGTGCGTCGATTTTGAAGCACTTCTTCCTTTTTTATCTTTGCAGACGCGCACAAGCGTAAAGCCTCTGGCGCGCGCTTAATCTTCCTTCGTGACCTCTCCCCCTCTTGTACTCTCTGCACCTCGTACAGGGGAATCAAGCGGTAAGGTCTTAAGCTATCCTCATTCGGCCAACGCTCCGGCTATCGCTTCTCCGAAGCCTTTAGCCGCCGGGGGACCGCTGGCAGTTATTATGTTTCCGTCTCGCTCTACTCCCTTGCCGGTGTATTTAGCTCCTTTATCCACCAGTTTCTGTTCCTCCGAGCCGGATACGGTGGCTTTCTTCCCCGAGAGGATTCCGGCGTTGGCCAAAGTCACCGGCGCGATGCATATGGCGCCTACGATCCTGTCCTGCTCCACCGCCCGATTCAGCAAGGAGTGGACCGTGGAGTCCTCCCAATATACGCTCGAACCCGTGCCTCCGATCAAGACTATTGCATCCCAATCCTCTACCTTGATATCACTGACCAGCATGTCCGGTTTCACCTGCGCGCCCAGCATGCCCTTGGCGGTCTCAAGAGATTTGCAGGCCACCTTGACCTCCGCTCCTCGGTCATACAGAGCTTCCTGTGGCTCAATAAGCTCCTCATCGCGGAAGTTCTCCGGGGCGATGATCATCACCACTCTCTTGCCGGCCAGTGACGCCTCCTCCTCTGCTGCCTCGTCTGTAGCGATCTCCATCCCTTCCTGTTTTTCCTTGCAGCCGACAAACAGCGATCCTGAGAGGATCACCGCCACTATGATCGATAAGATTGGTTTCATGGCTTCCCCCTATTCTCTCCACTTGTCGACGGGACGGCTCTTCCGTTCGCGCCGGCGGATCTCATCTGCCGATGAGAATGTATCTCACCTTCTCCTTGAAGTTCTTCTGCCTCCATTCCTGCTTTCTTCGCAGTTTCCTTTCTTTCTTGTTTTCCTTTTCCTTAACCTGCGCCTCCGAGTCGAGCTCCTCGATTCTCCGCAGCAGTCTTTCCACGGTTCCTCTGTCCTCCATCATTACCCGGACCTCGTCATAGTCCTTCCAGGAGAACAGCGCGTGAACGAAGGGTTCGAAGAAGGCCATCATCTGGCTGCCCACATAGTTCAAGGGCTTTACCGATTCCAAGAAGAGCACGGCCGGCACCGACATCTTCCAGTGAACCACCTTCTTGGCGATCTTGGTGAGGATCTCCTCCTGCTGGGGGGTGAGCTTTTCCTCCACCCCCTTCTTTGGCCCCATGGAGAACATGTCTCTTAAGAAGTGCACGAATCCCGACCTCTCATCCCTGGAATCAGGCCCAGGGTCAAAATCAGCTGTCCTTTCTTTCCCCTATCTTTGATCTTACGAAATCTACCACCTGATCTTTGTTCCGGCTGAATCGTACGTAGACCCCCCTGAAGTTCTCCAGCCGGGAAGGCTTGGCGAATGGGGAGAGCAAGACCCCGTTTTTGTCCACGTAGAACGAACGAAAAGCGCTCCACTCTCTCTCCCGGTTGGTGAAGAAGAATCTTATCTTCACCTTCTTTTGATCCAATTCATACCTGGTCGGAAGAAAGAAAGAGGACATGGATGCCAACATGATGATCACGGCCAGACCGGTAAGCAGGATGCTGGAGGTGGTCACGTATACCACCAGCCAGACCGCCAACAGGAAGAGAACCACCAAAATCGAGACCACGGTCTTTCTCTTGACCGGATGCGATGACCATTCAAGTGTGGTGCCGTCACTCATCTCGCTTCTATCCCGCCGTAGAGAAGGCAAGGAAATGTTGGCTACTTTCCATCCTTTGGGGGCAGGTCCTGAGCCGTTCGATACCTCTCTTTCCTGACCCGCGCCATCTCCGCAGCCAGCTCCTCCGGCTTGAATACCTTCTTTTCGACCAGGAGCCGTACCAGGGCCTCCTGGGCCAAGTTGTTGGAGAGGACCAGCTCGTCGAAGGTTACCTCTCTCTCCTGGTCCCCCACCATTATCCTTAGAGCCACTCTTCTGTCTTTTTCTTCTGTCAACTTTGTTCCCCTTGTTTGGTGCTCTATGCAGCCTGAGTAATTAGTATAACTCAACTCCTTTTGTTTTTCAACCTTTTTTCATCTCACTCTTTTTACCTCTCTCTTCTCCAGTTTGTAGATCGGGGTTCTGGTGTTTTCGCCGTTCGGATCGAAGCCGATCTTCCCCGCAGCCCCATCGAAATCGGAGACCGCCCGAAGGGCGTCTTTGATGCCCTGTGGGGAACTGGCTTTCTTCAGAACCGAGAGCAGAAGACCCCCGGAGTCATATCCCAGGGCGGAGACGAAATCGGGCTCTCTCTTGTGACGCTCCAGATAGAGCTCTGCGAAACGAAGCCACCGTGGGTTGTGATCATGGTCGGTGAACCGGTTTGAGGCGAAGATCATCTCCCGGTCTATGTTTCGGGCGAATCCCAGCACCTGCTCATCACCACATACCTCCGTGCCGATTATGGTGCCGAAGATGTTGAGGTTGTGGATGCGGGAGAGGATGTCGTACATCCCTTTCCGATCTGCCGAGATAAATAGCCCGTCGGGCCATACCGGGACCTCGTCGAAAAAGGAATCCTGGTCTGAAGGTGGGGAAGATGAGAGCCCAAGGAGCACTCTCTTTATCCCTTTAAGGTGAGGGGAGAAATCGCGAGTGTCGAGAGTGTAGTGCTCCACGGCCACGATCCGACCTCCCAGCTCTTCAACGGCCGCCTTGAAGCCTGAAGCCTCCGACTCTTCCTGTTCTCCCGTCGGCACCAGCATGGCGAAATCCCGCAGACCCTGTTCCCGAACTGCAAACTCCCCCAACACCCTCCCCTTTCTACGGGTACTGGAGGAAAGCTGAAACACGAAATCTCCCAGACCAGCCAGGCCCTCCTGAGATGCAGTGGGCGTGATCAGCGGTATCTTGGAAAGCTCGGCCACCATCCCGGCCCTCGCCACCGATTCGCTCCTCAGGGGACCGATCACACAAACCACCTCATCTTCCTCTATCAGATCGTGGCACAGCTCCGCCGCCTGGTCCGGTTCTCCCCGGGTGTCCTTTACCGCCAGCTCGATCTTGATTTCATCAGAAGGATTGCCGGATAATGCCAGCTCTATGCCGCTGAGCAGGCTCTTGCCATAAACCGAGAACTCCCCGCTCAGAGGAATCAATACTCCCACCTTCACGGTCCTGGAAGACGACGAGGACGCTCTCTGCAGGAGGAAACGGACCTCCTGGGCATTCTCATCCCCGGGGAAATGCTCCAGATGGTAGTTCAGCGCATCAACAGCCTCCTTGCGCCTCCCCTGCTCCAAGCTTCTTCTTCCCAGATAATAGAATATCAAAGGGGCCAGATCCTTATCCCGGTTGGCCTCACTGAGCTTCTCCAATTGCTTGACTGAAAGCCATCTACTGAGCACGGGCTGAACCGATTTCTCGGCCAGGTTTTTTGATCTCTCCTCTTTGGCGAACTGGTATGCGTAGACGAAATTCTGAGCCGCCTGGTAAGGCCTGTCCTGAAGATGGGCGATGTTGCCCAGCATGAGGTAACAGGCAGGCAGATAGCTGCTTTGCGGGAATTGCCTGATGAAGCGTTTGAACTTCTCCCCGGCTGCGGAGTATTCCCTTCGGTGGTACTCGCATTTGGCGATCATTAGCTGGAAGTAGGAGTAACGGGGATCGTTGGGGAAGGATTTCGATAGCCTGAGGAAGAGTTCCTCTGCCCTGAGGAAGTCCTCTTCCGAATAGCTCTTTTCTGCCTGCTTTAGGCTCTTCTCCAGTTGGTGGGGATGTATTACCTGGCACCAGCTGGCGGGGCAGGCCAGAAACAGAGCGACCAGAAGCCAGCCGGTGGTTGAAAAGAATTTTCTCTTGGCCATATCACTGCACGTGCGCTCACTTTCGAAGCTCGCACTTTCCGATGATAATCGCAGACCTCTCGACGCGGGGCTTTTGGCTTTCCGTCCTTATAGGGAGTACTTTCCGAAGTCCTCCGGATTGATTCTTTTCAATCTCTCCTTCAGGGTCTCCGGGTCACTAAGATCCTGCCCCTCCTTATCCGGCCTCTTCAACTGGAAGAGTTCCTCGGCCACGAAAAGGGGGACTTTGGTCTTGAGCGCCAGGGCAATCGAATCGGAGGGTCGGGCGTCGATCTGCAGGGTCGCCCCGTTCATCTCGATGTAGATTTTGGCGTAGAAAGTCTGCTCCTTCAGCTCCGTGACCTCGATCTTCTGAACCTTTCCGCCCAGGGTGGAGATCACCGATTTAAGAAGGTCGTGGGTCAGGGGTCTGCGGGACGTCACCGCGGAAAGCTCCATGGCGATCGCCAGAGCCTCATAATGCCCGATCCAGATGGGGAGCAGCCGATCCGAATCCGAGGAGGAGAGGATGACCACCGGCGAGTTGGTGGTCATGTCCAGTGCCAGCCCGTTCACCTTCGCTTTTACCATGCTCATCTTTCCACCTGGTTTGGAGTATTCTCAGAATCCATCTAAGCCTGCTGCTTTTTGACCACCCATACTTTCAGCGAAGCCACCACGTCCGTAGAGATCTTGACCGGGACGGTATAGACCCCCAGCGCCTTTATGGGTGCTTCCAGCATGATCATGTGTCGGTCCAGGTCGAAACCCTTCTCCTTGAGGAGATCGGCTATGGTCTGTGAGGTTACCGAGCCGAACACCCGGTCCTCCTCCCCCACCAGAACCTCGGCCGTGCAGGAGATCTTCTCCAGTTGAGCCTTCTGTCTCTCCTCCAGCCTTCTCTTCTTCTGATCCCTGATCTCCTTCTGCTTCTTTATCTCTTCGACCGATTTAAGGTCACCTCTGGTGGCGGGAACGGCCAGGTTTCGGGGAAACAGATAGTTTCTTCCGTAGCCGTCCTTCACCTCCACCACTTCGCCGCATTTTCCCAGCTTTTCCACATCGTCCTTCAAAATCACCTTCATGGCTTTCCTCTCGTAAGGTACCGATTTGTCCAAAGGCAGGAGGCCCGAAAACTCTCTTCTGCTCCCCGCGACCTTCTTTTCCCGGAGTCGATCCTCAAATCGAACTCGGATGTCCCACGACCCTATCTGTAGGTTTCGCTGGTGAAAGGAAGAAGGGCCAAGTGCCTGGCTCTCTTGATGGCGGTGGTCAGTCTTCTCTGGTGCCAGGCGCAATTCCCGGAAATGCGCCGGGGTACGATCTTCCCTCGGTCAGTGACAAACCTTCTCAAAAGCCTCTCATCCTTATAGTCGATCTTGTCGATTCTATTCTCACAGAAGCGACACGTTTTTCGCTTTCTTCCCTCAAAACCTAGCTTCATATTCAAATCTCCACTCTTGGTTAGTCCTTCTCCCGGAGGCAGGATAAGGTACGCGCAGAAGGCGTCATCTTACGGAGCAGACGGACTGGCCTTCTGATCCGCCTGGGTCTCTTCTTTTTCGCCCTTGGTCAGTTCATCCTCCGAGGCCACCGTCAGATATCTCAGACAGGACTCGTTCAGCTTGTATACTCTCTCCAGTTCCTCAAGGAGGCTTCCGTCTCCCTCGAAGTAGATCAGGGTGTAATAGCCCTGTGGTCTCTTGTTTATGGGATAGGCAAACTTTCTCATCCCCCATCTGTCGATCTTTTTCACCGTGCCTTTTCGGCTGGTGATCAGCTCCTCAACCTTGGCTCTCTCCTTCTCGACTGTGTGCTCATCCAAAGAGGGATCCAGCACAAAGACGGTTTCGTATAATCTCAACTTCTCACCTCCAATCATCCCTTTCTATTCGAACCTTCAACTCAGCGGGAAACGCACACTTTCTCAGCATCCGTGCCCGATATTCAGGCATTGAACCGACTCTGAGTATCCTCCACGCCCCAAGTTAATGCATTCTCCAGAGCGGCGCAAGCCCTTTCGATCATTTTCTCCACCGTCTCCTCCTCCTCGGCGCCGAACTCCTTCAACACGAATTCCTCCAAATCCATCTGTTCCGGTGCCTCGCCTATGCCCATTCTCAGCCGGGCGAAAAGCGTGGAGTCTAAGTGAAAGATGATGGATCTTAAGCCCTTGTGGCCTCCGTCGGTTCCTTTCTCCCTGATTCGGATTTTTCCCAAGGGGAGATTGGCGTCGTCGCAGAGTACCAGGAGATTCCCTATGCCCAGGCCGAAACGATCAAGCGCGTCGGCCACCGCTTCTCCGCTGGCATTCATATAGGTGAGCGGCTTGATCAAGAAGAGGTTGTCTTCCTCGCTCCGCGGTATCTCACAGAAAAGGTAATCTCCCTTGCCCGGCTTGAAATCCTTTTTGTTTTTGTCGGCCAGAGAATCGACCACACGGCAGCCCAAATTGTGCCGGGTATTCCGGTACCTTGTTCCCGGATTCCCTAAACCGACGATTAGATTGAACATCTACAATAGACTTTGCTCCACAGCCGAAATCGCGGTATACGTACTTTTCGTATACGAAGTGTAATTATAGAATGTGGTAGTTATTTGTCAAGGGAAACTTTGAGCCGATGGCCGTGCTCGAGCAGTTCATCCGAAGCGGTCTGCCGACCGAGCTCTGGGAGGCAACCTGCGGACTGACCGGGGCGGCCAACAAATCTCTTGCCCCCAGGTAGGCCGTTTGTTATAATTGACTGTCAAATGTGAAGAGGCTAAGACGGACGACCGGGCATCTCTTCTTTGAGGAAGCACCCCGAAGCAGAGGAGGAATGACGAGATGAGCGATTTCTATCAAAGTGGAGTGGTCTCCACCCTGCACCGGCTGGGAAAACCCAACCTGGACGCCTTGGAGTGGGAGTTGGGCGAGCACGCCAAACACCGTCCCATCGCCTTGGTCCTGCCCACCACTTTCTCCGACTTCCAGGGGGAGGCCTTCAAAAGGATTCTGGGGAACTTAAGAGAGGTGAAGTACCTGGAGGAGATCGTGGTGGTGATGAACAGAACCGACACCATGGAATTCAGGCAGGCCAAGAAGATCCTATCCGAGATGCCGTTTGAGGCAAAGATAGTCTGGAGCAGCGGCCCCAGAATCGGCGAGTTGTACAAGCTGCTGCAGAAGAACGAATTGCCCATAGGAGAGGATGGGAAGGGTAGGTCGGTCTGGATCGCGATGGGCTACGTCATCGCCAATGAGAGAAGTCATGTCATAGCACTTCACGACTGCGACATACTCACTTACAATCGCGAGCTTCTGGCCCGTCTCTGTTATCCCGCGGCCAACCCGAACATGGGATATGAATTCTGCAAAGGCTTCTACAGCCGGGTGACAGACCGCATGTACGGAAGGGTCACCAGACTGTTTTTCACACCATTAATTCGGGCCCTGTACAAGATCTTGGGGCATCTGCCCATTTTGGTCTACCTGGACAGTTTTCGTTACCCTTTGTCCGGAGAATTCAGTCTGGACATCGATCTGGCCCGGGTCAACCGGATCCCTTCCGACTGGGGCCTGGAGGTGGGATTCTTGGCCGAAGTATATCGAAACTGCGTGCCCAGAAGAATCTGCCAGGTGGATCTGGCGGAGACCTTCGAGCACAAGCACCACGAGCTTTCGGATTTAGACCCCAGCAAGGGACTTCTCAAGATGTGCTTGGACATCACCAAAACCATCTTCAGAACCCTTTCCACCGAGGGGGTGATCCTCTCTGCAGGTTCACTGCGCACGCTGCAGTCCTCGTATCTTAGAACCGCCCAGGATACCGTGAAAAGATATGAGGATGACGCCTTTATAAATCAGCTTTACTTCGACAGGCACTCGGAGGTCTCGGCCGTGGAAGCTTTTTCCAGGGGGATCAAGATGGCTGCCGAGGAGTTCCTGGATGATCCCTTACGCGCTCCCGAGATACCCAACTGGAACCGCGTCATTTCGGCCATCCCGGACTTTCTGGGCAAGCTTCAGGAGACGGTGGAAGAGGATAACCGATGATTGTAGCAGCAGGACAAACCAGGTCGCTGCGAAGAGACGCGCTTTCGATTCTGCGCTACTCCATCAGAGCTTGCGACCCTCTTCACGCCATAAGAAGGCGCGTCAGGCTGAAGCGGGGAAAGCTCCGGGCGGACAGCAAATCATACGATCTGGGATCTTTTCAGCGGATCCTGGTAACCGGCGCAGGAAAGGCCTCAGCCCGGATGGCCCAGGCCTTGGAGCTGATCTTGGGAGATAGAATCACCTCCGGCATACTGGTAACCAAGACCGGTCACGTTCTTCCCCTTCAGAGCGACATCGAGCTGGTGGAAGGAGCTCATCCTCTGCCGGACAAGGAGGGATTGAAGGGGGCCGGAAGAATCGTAAAACTCCTGTCCAAGACCGACGCAGATGATCTGGTCGTGCTCCTCCTTTCCGGCGGCGGGTCCGCGCTTCTGGTCTCTCCCGTACCCGGGACAAGCCTCAGCGATAAGATCAAGCTTACCGACGCCCTCTTGAGATGCGGCGCCGACATCAAAGAGATCAACACGATTCGGAAACATATCTCCAGAGTCAAAGGGGGCAGGCTGGCCCAACTGGCGCAGCCGGCTTCCGTTCTAACCCTGGCGCTGTCTGACGTGGTCGGGGATAGACTTGACTCCATCGCATCGGGGCCGACAGCACCGGACAGGACCACTTTTTCGGACTGCATGAGGATCATCAAGAAGTACAGCCTTAAGGACAGAATCCCGAAGTCCATATACTCTCATTTAGAAAGAGGCGCAAGCGGTAAAATAAAAGAGACGCCGAAGCCCGGTGATCCCATTTTCAAGAAAGTCATGAACGTGATAGTCGGATCGAATCGCATCGCTCTCGAGGCGGCGGAAGAGAAGGCCAAGGGGTTGGGATTCAACACCTACGTCCTGCCCCGGCCCGTGGCCGGCGATACGACCAGGGCTGCGAAACGACACGTCCGACTGGTGAAAGACATAGCACTCCGAAAAGGTCCGGTACGACCTCCTGCCTGTGTCATCTCGGGAGGAGAAACGACGGTGCAGATCAGAGGGGGCGGAAAGGGCGGAAGGAATCAGGAGCTCGCGCTGGCTGCCGCTATGGGGATCAAGGGCATGAAAAACGTGGTGTTTCTCTCTGCCGGAACCGACGGCACCGACGGGCCGACGGATGCCGCGGGAGCAATCTGTGACGGCCAGACCGTGCAAAGAGCGCTGAACAAAGGACTCGATCCCAAAGCCTATCTGGTTGACAATGACTCCTATCACTTCTTCGGTAAACTCGGCGATCTGATAATCACCGGGCCAACTCAGACCAACGTGATGGACGTTCATCTGGCACTAATCGGAACCTGATGCGACGTCTTCTTGCTAATCTTCCTCTCAGGTGTGTCGGACCACACCAACGGCCAACCTTCGTGATGACCTGACATAGCGTGCAAACTGCCAATCGGCCCCTGATACGCAGCCGACCTGACGGAAATGTTCGAAAAAAACTTGCTTTCCGGAGAGCTTCAATTTACTTTTCCCTGGGAAAGGGAAATCGTGAACATCTGCGGGCGGAGAGACAGTACTTTATGGCAAAGTCTACATTGCCCAAAGAGGTTAGGAAACAGGTCCAGGATATCGGGGAGGTGGATGTGCTGGTGGGGATTCCCAGCTACAACAGCGCCCCGACCATCGCTCACGTGGTAAGGGCGGTCTCCGCGGGGCTGGCAAAGTATTTTCCCAAGCACCGTACACTTCTGGTCAACTCGGACGGTGGCTCGGCAGACGGCACTCAGGAGGTGGTGAAGCAGACCACTCTGGACGATCCGGATGTCCTGCTGATGGAGCATCCGGTGTATCCGGTCCACAGGATAGTCACGCCTCATCATGGCCAGCCCGGAAAAGGGAACGCGTTTCGAACCATATTCAGGATAGCTTCCGATCTGAACGCCAAGGCCTGCGCGGTGGTCGACTCCGATTTGAGGAGCATAACACCCGAGTGGATCGAGCTTTTAGTCGAGCCGGTGCTCTTTCACGACTATCACTTTGTGGCACCCTACTACAAACGCCACAAGTACGACGGCACCATCACCAACAGCATAGTCTATCCGCTCACCAGGGCATTGTACGGCAGAAGAATCAGACAGCCCATCGGGGGTGACTTCGGCTTCTCGGGAAAACTCGGCCGGCACTATCTCCAGAAGAGGGTCTACGATACCGACGTGGCCCGATTCGGCATAGACATCTGGATGACCACCACCGCCATGGCGGAGGGATTCAAGGTCTGCCAGTCCTTCCTGGGGGCAAAGATACACAAGCCCAAGGATCCGGGCGCGGATCTTTCAGAGATGATGGCGCAGGTCATCGGCACGGTGTTCCGCCTGATGGAGATATACCACCCGGTTTGGTCTGAGGTGACCGGCTCGGAGGCCATCAAGGAGTTCGGCTTCAAGTTCGAAGTTGGATTGGAGCCAATCCGGGTAAACCTGGAGAGAATGGTAGACAGCTTCCAGCAGGGACTTTCCAACCTCGGCCCCATATGGAGGAAAATCTTATCCCCCGATTTGATGACCCAACTGGAGGAGGTCGCTTCGCATCACGTGGTCGAATTCTATCTTCCGGACACCGCCTGGGTGAAGATCGTGTACGATTTTGCCTTAGCCTACAGGCACAGGCTGATGACCAGGACGCATATTCTGAAATCCCTTACCCCGCTCTACCTGGGATGGATCGCCTCCTTCGTCAACCAGACCATGGATTCGGAGGCAGGAGAGGTCGAGGAGAAACTGGAGTCATTGTGTCGGGAGTTTGAAAAGCAGAAGACCTATCTTTTGGCCAATTGGGATAAAGAGAGGAAACGATAGCCCGGAGGAGGTGCCGGATGGAATCCTCGTGGAAAACGTCATTAATCGAGTCTTGGAGAAAGATCTCCAGCATCGCACCGGACGCGCTGCAGCTTGTAATCATCATCGTCCTGGGATTCATCATCGCCTGGATACTAAAACTCCTGGTGAGATACGTCCTGAAGGTGGTCAAATTCGACGTATTCGCCTACCGAACCGGTTTGACCTCGGTTTTGAGCAAGGCCAGTGTGGAACGCTCGGCCAGCGAGGTGATCGCCGTCATCGCCTACTGGTGCGTGGTGTTCCTCTTCTTCATCATCGCCCTGGGAACCTTGGACGTGTACGCTGTGGACAATCTGGTGGTCTCGATCTTCACCTACATCCCTCGTCTCGTAATCGCGGTCTTCGTGTTCCTTCTTGGATATCTTCTCTCCCGATTCTTAAGACGGGCGATTCTTATCGGGCTGGTCAACGCCGGGGTCAGGTCGGCCAAACTGATCTCCACGCTCTTTCAGATGTTGATCATTATTCTCTTCTCGGCCATGGCCATCGAGCAGCTGGGGATAGCCCGCGGAATTGTTGTCTGCACCTTCGCCATCTCGTTTGGAGGAGTGGTCTTAGCCTCCGCCCTGGCCTTCGGCCTGGGAGGCAAGGACATAGCCAGGGAGATACTGGAGAGAAGGTTCAAGGTCCCCAAGGAGGAGAAGTCCAAACCGGATGAGTTCTCCCACCTGTAAGGCACCATGAACGAGAAGAGAAAGAGAATTCTAATCTTCACCGACCTGGACGGCACCCTGCTGGACTCTCAGGATTACTCGTTTGATGAAGCGCTTCCCGCCCTGGAAAAGGTCAGGCAGAGAGGAATCCCCCTGGTTCTCTGTTCCAGCAAGACGCGGGCGGAACTCGAGTTCTATCAGGGGAGACTGAACATAGACGAGCCGTTCGTATCAGAAAACGGAGGCGCCCTTTTCGTCCCCTGGGGATACTTCGATCGAGAACCCAAGGGATCGGAAAAGAGAGGAAGATATCTGGTCTTGGAATTCGGAATTCCCTACCAGAAGATCAGAGAAGGGTTTTCGGAAGTTGCTGCCAAGTTGGGTGTTAAACCTATTGGCTTCGGAGATCTTGAAGCGGAAGAGATATCATCCATCCTCAACCTGAGCATTGCCGAGGCAAGACTGGCGCAAGAAAGGGAATACGACGAGGCTTTTTATTTCCCGCAGAAACCGAATCAGGAACAGATCGAGTTGGCCGAGAAGCAGTTCAGTCAGCATGGTCTGCGGCTGACCACAGGAGGGAAGCTCTTTCATCTTCACGGAGATCATGACAAGGGAAGGGTGGTGGCGTCCCTGATTCAGACGTACAAGGATAACTGGACGGACGAGTTTATGACCATCGGGCTGGGCGACAGCCTGAATGATCTTTCCCTGCTTGAAGCTGTGGATATCCCGGTGCTGCTGAAGAAGGAAGACGGATCGTACCAGGAGGAGATACCGGGTGAGCTTAAGGTCCACAAAACATCACAGACTGGTCCACGGGGATGGAACCAGGCCATCCTTGAACTGTTGGAGAGACTCGATCCCGATGCAGGCTGAATTGTCCCCGCGGCTCGCGAATGGACTGACTCGGGCCCCTATTTATGTGCCGCGACAGTCCAAAACGGTGTTTTTCTGCCGATATAATACCTAAGTGGCTTTCAGCCATGAGAATCTGACAGATACGTAAGGAAAACATTATGACTCCTGACAGGGAATCGAACGTCTGGTCCCGCCTGGCCCAGCCCAAGTGGCTGTTCTGGTTGTTTCGGGGCATAATCTTTCTGAGCTTCTCAGTCTGGCTCCTCTTCGCTCCGGAATATGACCAGCGCATATGGGTGCCTTTCGTCTTTCTCATCGCATACTCATTCGCGGCATTCTTCCTTGCCAGAAGAACCAGGGAGGACAAGTTCTATTTCTTCACCTGCATTGTCGATCTTATCCTGATTACCTCCACCGGCGTGCTGGCCGGCGACAAACAGGGCGGCTTCTTTTTGCTCTATTTTCTGATCATTCCTTTCGGCGCCTACGTTTCCGGCATGATTCCCGGGCTCTTCCTGGCGTTCTTAGCCTCGGTTTTCTACATCTCCATAAACGCAGGTGAACTGGGAGGAGCACCCACCAGTTCCGTTCTGATGAAGGCCTTAGCCATGCTGGCGCTGGCTGCAACCGTTGGCATAGTGGTAAGAGAGATGAAGGGCTCGAAATCGAGGCTGCTGGGGATGTTCGACGTTTTGAACCAGAGGACCTCGGAACTGGAGAAGTCACAGGCCCAAATCGAAACCATATACGAGACCTCGCACACCTTGGGAGAGAGGCTGAATTTGGACGAGGTGGTGGACGAGATTCTGAACATAGTGCAGAAGATACTGGGCTACCGCTTCTTCTCCATCTTCCTCCTGTCCGGCTACAACGGCGTCTCTCTCCTGGGAGAGATCAAGGACGGGGAAAAGAAGAGATATCCTGAGCCCGAGGCGCTTCCGCTCACCGGTAGGCTGCGTGAGCTGGTCGGCAGCAGCAAACCGATCAGGATTTTCGACGCGGCGGAAGACCCGGATTCAGGACTCACAGCGGATGGGATAAAGTCCTTTATGGCCGTGCCCATGATCTCCCGCGGTAAGGCCATAGGCCTGATGCACGCCAGCTCCACCAGGATGGGAGCCTTCTTGGATCAAGACGAGAAGATTTTCTCCATTCTGGCCGGCTCGGCGGCCCTGGCGGTGGAGAACGCGCTGTTGCACCAGAAGACTCAGGAGCTGACCATCGTGGATGATTTGACCGGCCTCTTCAACTTCCGCTACTTCAACCGCAAGATCGGAACCGAGATGATGAGAGCCAAAAGATACCGCCAGCCTCTGTCCGTTATTATGATCGACATAGATTGGTTCAAGAAGTGCAACGACACTTACGGCCACCTCTTCGGCAACCGGGTCCTGCAGTATTTGGCCGAAAGGATCAAAGATTCCATTCGGGAGGTGGATATCGCCTGCCGGTACGGCGGCGAGGAGTTTGCTGTCATCCTGCCCCAGACCAAAAAGGCTGATGCCGAGATGATCGGTGAGAGGATCAGGCGCAGGGTGGAATCCGGGGAGATCGTGAGCGCCGACAAAAGCTCCACGGTCAAAATAACGGTGAGTTTGGGCGTTGCGACCTATCCTGAGAACGGGAAGACCCCCAAGGAATTAATCGCCAAGGTGGATCAGGCCTTATACCTGGCCAAGGGTCGGGGAAAGAATGTAGTGTGCACAGTTTAGGCTTCTCCGGCCGAAGCTTCTATCTGCCCAACCTGCTTTTCCCAAGAGAATCTTAAGGGACCTTTTTGGCTTGCATTCCGATGACGGCCGCCGGGATGCAATTCCGGCAGCTCGCCGGGCACTCAGCTTCTACTCTGAAGTGGGGTTCACGATCTTCCCCACGAACAGCAGAGTCTGAGACTTGTTCTCTCGAATCGCGAACACGAATGGCCGGTCGACGCGCATCCAGAAGACAGTTGGGTCGACTGACGTGAGGGCGATGCCGACGGAGGTCACCGCCGCCGCTTCCGTGCCCTCTTCGTTCACCTCCACAAAGGTCTTGTGCTTCACCTCGCTGATGTATAGATCTTTTCGGGTCTTGCACATGTTGGAGAAGTCGGCAACGAAAGGCTGGAAGGCTATCGACAGGCCCAGTGATTTCAGAACGTCGTTGAGTTCGAGCTCGTATCGCAGGGTGAACTTGGGCAATTGCAGCGTTCCTTTCCGCTCGGAGAAGCTGCTCATCCATTTGTCCCAATTCTCCTGGCTGAACTCGGCTATCAGTGAATCGAGGTCCGCGCTTCGCCGGGGAAGGAATACGACCATGCTGAAGTCGCCGTCGCCATAGGGCAGGTCAATGGCCTGAAAATCTGAGTTCTCGAAGTACCGGAATTCGTCTTCCCGGTTCATCAATTTGCAGGGCCTGCGTGACCCATCCGGCGCAAAGAAGTCTGCGTCTTCGGTCAACTCCTTGCTGAACTCGTTCGTCCAGGTGCCCTTGAAGTAGATGGCGTTGATCAGAAACATCACCATCAAGGGGGTGATGGGCGGTTCTACGATCCGGGTGATTTTGCCGTTGGTGTTCTCGTCGACCCATCCGTTTATGGTCTCGGCCGCCTTGGGATCGGCGAAGTCGAGCTCGCTCACCAGAGCATCGAAGTACGTCTTATTCAACTCGATGAAGTCCTTCTCGAAACTCATTCCTTTTCGATACCAGATCGAGTTGGCAATCTGAAATCGCACCTTGGGATCAAGCCGACTCAGAAGCTCCAGCAGACTTTTATAGGATTTGTTCACTTCTTCGATGGTCAGGCCGGATAGCTCCAGGGTCTTCTGCATCGCTTCCCGTGTGGTGCCCGCGGCGCCGTTATAGGTCATCCCCAAAGCCATGGAGACGCTCAAGGGGGAGATGAAGATGTTCTCGTCCCTTTCCTCCTTGACGATCTCCTTGAAAAGCTTCAACCCGAATTCGTTGTCAGATTCCACCAGCAGCTTTTCGCCGGCGGTTAACTCCCGTGAGACTACACGATCTGTTGCCGTCGGGTTATTGGAACATTGCAGGACTGCGGCGGCGATGAGAACGACCAAAAGGAGATTGGTTTTCTTGGGCATGATCGACCTCCTCCTCCCATGATTATGAACTTGCGGCTACAGTTTCGATTTGCTTGTTCATCTAAAGCTACGCTCAGCCTCGAACCGGAATTTGAAGTCTGCAGGTTTTTGGAAAATCGGACTCATATTAGTTTGACAAGTAGTTCCCTATGGGGTTAACTTGCAGGGAGGCTGGCGTGTTCTGACAGCGACCAGAGAGGTTTCGGCGCATTCTTTGGAATCAAGATGAAGAGTTTCGCCCTCAAAAGAAAAAAACTGCTTTCGACCGAGAGCGGCAGAATAGTAAAAAACTCTGCTGGTCTTCGCGTGGCCCTCGGATTCCCCAACACTTACGAGGTGGGGATGTCCAACCTCGGCTTTCAGACCATCTATCGTCTGCTCAACCGCATGGATCAGGTGGCGTGCGAGCGATTCTTCCTTTTCGATTTTCCTCCCTACGGCGGAACCAGGACCCTGGAATCCAATCGGAACATCAAGGATTTCGATCTGATAGCCTTCTCCATTCCCTTCGAGCTTGACTATCCCAATGTTCTGAGACTTTTGAAGCTATCTGGAATTCCTCTTTTGTCGTTCCAGAGGAAAGAGAATGCACCTCTGATAATTGGAGGAGGAGTTGCACCTACGCTGAATCCCGAAGTCCTGGCGCCTTTCTTCGATTGCCTCTTCATCGGCGAGGCCGAAGAGACATTAGAGGAGTTCATGGAGTTGTACTCGACATTCCATCGCCGGAAAGCGCCAACAGAGAAAATGCTGCTTGAGCTATCCGGAATCGGTGGCCTGTATGTCCCCCGATTCTATGAGTTCAGTTATCATCCGGATGGAACGGTCAGCGAAATGACGGTGAAGAAGGGCGCGCCGGAAAAAGTGGCGAGCAGACCGATGAGTCTGAAGAATCTGGAGACCTTCTCTCCCGTCACCTCACCTTATGCTCATTTCAAGAATTCCTTCTTAGTGGAGGTGGGAAGAGGGTGCGCCCGCGGATGCCGGTTTTGTGCGGCGGGACACCTCTACCAGCCATGCAGATTCTACACGGAACAATCCATCATATCCCAAGTCGAAGAACACGCGGGGACGAGCCAGCATGTGGGTCTGGTCGGTTCCCTGATCTCTGATCACCCTGAACTGGAGGACATCTGCGAAGCCCTCCACTCCAAGGAGTTCGAAATCGGGACCTCGTCGCTCCGTGTGGACATGATCAGCCCGCAGCTCTTGAGCATTCTGGTCGACTCGGGAATGAGGACACTGACGGTTGCACCGGAGGTGGGCACGAACAGAATGTGGGGAGTGATCAACAAAAAGATAGACGGAGAAGCCGTTCTGAAATCCGCGGAGCTTGCTTCCGAGGCTGCCATTCCAACCTTCAAGCTCTATTTCATCGTCGGGCTTCCCTTCGAAAGGGAGGAAGACATTCAAGGAATAGTGGATTTGGTCCGCGAGGTACATGGAATCTTTATAAAGAAGTACAAACCGGGTGAGGTGAGCGGGAAAAAGAGGACTGCTCTCAGAACCCTAAGAATATCGGTGAACCCTTTCATACCCAAGCCGCACACCCCTTTCCAGTGGTGCGGCATGGATCAGGAGAAGGAGTTGAAGACGAAACTAACCAAGATCACCGAGGATCTCAAAGGTCTGAGAGGCTTCCGAGTCGAGAGGAAAAGCACCAGGCAGGCGATTCTTCAGGGTTTGTTCTCGCTGGGGAATCGCGAAGTGGGAAAGGGATTGTTCTATGCGGTGGAGGAGAATCTCAATTATCGCCAGGCTTGGAAGAAAGCCGGAGTGGAACCGGAGTTGATGGTGTTTCGACCCAAGAGTCTTGACTCTGTTCTTCCCTGGAGCATGATTGGTGTGGGGATCGCTAAAAGCAGATTGGTCAAAGAACTGAAGGAGGCACGCTGGGCTGCTACTGAGCGGGGCTGAGAGCTTTCCTTTCCGGGAATCATAAAACGAAACCGCCGGGCATGTCTGCCCGGCGGTTGTTCGCTTTCTTGGGGAAATCAGCCAACCGGCAAATGTCAGGCACTTGGTTTCTTGGCCGTGACCTGCTTGAAAGCATCCACCTTTCCCGCTTTAATGCAACTGGCACACACCGTCATCACGGTACGCTTGCCGTTCTTGACGACCCGCACTCGCTGCAGATTGGGAATCCACCTTCTCTTGGAGATGTTGTGGGCGTGACTGACCGCATTTCCATACAGCGGCTTCTTCCCGCAGATTTCGCATATTTTCGACATCTTGTTCCTCCTTCACATCAAATCATCGATCCCACGATGGGCGAGAACAACAAACCATTATACGTCCATTTCCCTCAAAAGCAAGAACATTCTTGGTTATAAACTTGCTGCTCTATCCCTGCTAAGAGGTATCGGCCACCAGCAGCAATCTCTACACTGCGGGGCATGCCATAGACAGGCGAAAGAAATCCAGACAGCAGAAACCCCAGCTCTCCGGGAACCGGGGTTTTCCATTCAGTTCTATTGAGGTTTCGGACCAACCGGAAATCAACAGCCGGGCGGCGGCCCGCCTCTGTACAGGTAGTTTATCAAGTAGACCACATCCGCTAAGTTGACCTGGCCGTCACAATTGCAGTCTCCGGCCGAGGGAGGGCTGGGAGGGGTGCCGTCTTTGTACAGGTAATTGATCAGGAAAATCACATCACCGATGTTTACGACGTCGTCTCCGTTGGCATCGCCCTGCACGGTCATCGGCCCCATCAAGGGATAGTTGTCGGTGAGCCTGTTCTCGGCGTAGGGGGTGTCGCCTATGCCGTCGCTTCCCGGTATATCCTGGTCCGGGCCGGAGAACTCGTCGCTGCCGGTGTAGTCGTCCCAAAAGTTGCCTCCGGAGGGGTAGCCGTTGTCCCAGGTGTTGGACCCGCTGCTGCCCAGAGCATTGGTTCCGTTCCCCAGGAAGTTGTTGTGATAGATGATGGCGCCCATAGAAAGCCCGGCATTGATGCCCAATCCAGTGTTGTCTGTAAAGGTGTTGCCGACTACCTGGTTGTCGTATGCGATATAGAACTCAAGCCCCGTAATGCAGTCCTGGAACAGGTTGCCGATGACATTGTTGTCGTTGGACTCCTCAAGCCGGACGCCTGTCGGGCAGGTGAAAATGTTATCGACGATGCTATTGTGGAGAGAGTTGCAGGCACACAAACCGGTCAGAGTGCTGATGAATTTGTTTCCGGTGAAGGTGTTGGAGTCTGAGGCGACGCAGACGGTGACGGAGGACCACATCCCGTGGAAACCTTCAAAGGTGAATCCGCTTACGTGGACACCGTTGGCGGACACGAACACCGCAGCCACGTAATCTCCGCACATCCCCTGCCGGGCGAAGTCTGAAACCATAGTGTTGTCCGGGTCCTCGCCGATTATGGTGATCCTCTTATCTACGTAAAATCCGCGTGTGTATACGCCGGCGCGAACCAGCACGGTGCCCATGGTGTCGACGGCGTCAATGGCATCCTGAATCTTGGCAAAGACGCAGTATCCCCAACCCAGATCAGACTCCTCAAAGTCGTCATCGACGTGCACGACTACAGGGGCCGGCGGAACCGGCAACGTACCGTCCCAGGGAGATATGAGAGGAAACCGATCACGATTCTGATCACCAAACACCGGAAATGGCTCATCGCCCACGCCGTCGGCCCCCGGGCTTTCCTGAAGGGGCCCGTGCCAATTGTCGCTGCCGGTGTAATCGGACCAGTAGTTTCCAAACTCGGGATAGCCGCTATCCCACTGATTGTCGCCGTCATCGCAAGCATTCTGCCCGTTATCGATGAAGTTGTTGTGATAGATAACGTTGTCGACCGCGCCGTCTGAACGAATTCCGTATAAGCTGTTAGCGATAATGTCGTTGGCGACAATGTAGCTCGAAGTCGTGCCCTCCAGGTGAACACCAACTCCGCCGTTTTGAACGGCGAAACCGGTCACTGTCACCGCGTCGGCTGAAATATACAGCACGTCGCCACTTCCGCTCCCGTCGATGATTGTGCTGTCCTTGTTCTGGCCAAGCAGCTTTGTCGTGCTCAGCACCATCAGGTGCTCATAGTACGTGCCGTTGTAGACGTATACCTCGTCATCGGCGGAAGCCTGATCCACCCCATCCTGAATGAACCGGAACGGATATTCGGCCGACCCATCCCAGGGTCCGCCGACATTGTCATCATCAACATAGATGGTCGTCCCCAGAGTGACTCCCGGTGCCGCCACAACTATGGCGACCAGAAGCACCAGTCCAACGAACAGCCCTCGATCGGAAACTGTCGTTTTCATCTTGGTTCTCCTCCTGTCTGTTGCCTGGCTTGCTCATTTAAGATCTAGCAGGCCGGCGGCGGACCGTTTCTGTAAAGGTAGTTTATCAGGTAAACCGTATCTCCCAGGTTAATCTCGCCGTCACAATTCAGATCTGAGGTCCACAAAGGATCGGGAGCCGCCCCCTCCCTGAACAGATAGCTTATCAGATACACCAGATCCCCCACGTCCACCAGATCATCCCCATTGGCGTCACCGGCCAGTCGATCCGAAAGAGTGACCCTGGCGACGAACACGTCACCGTCGCCATTATAACTGAGGTCGAATGCTTCCGGCGTGACGGGGAAATCCGACGAACCGGTTGCGCCGGTTACGTAAACGTTGTGGTCCGAAGTGGGGAAAACCGCCCAACCCTCTTCGAACGACGCTCCTCCCAGATAGGTATTGCCCACAAGCATCCTGCCCGAGCACGCCAGCTCCAACACAAACGCATCGTAACCGCCCTGGTGAATGTTGCTTCCATCTCCGGCGATCAAGAAGTCGGGTGAGTTCGTGTGCCCGCAGACGTATGCGTTTCCGCAGGCATCAACGGCAAGACCCAGGACGTAGTCGTCGTCCGATCCTCCCAGGAAGGTGCTGTAAACAAGGGAATCGCCGTTTGAGGAGAACTTGGCAACATAACTGTCCCGCTCGCCGTTGTGATCCGGGTCATATCCGTTTACGGCCGGGAAGCCGGGAGAAGATGTACGACCGGCAACGTAGACGTTTCCTTCGCCATCTACTGCGATGGGACTGCCGTCATCCCAGTTCGAACCGCCCAGATAGGTGCTGAACAGCAGTGAGTTGCCGGGAGCAGAAAGCTTCGCCACGAAGGCGTCTCCGGAACCGTTATGAGTATCGTCATGGGCGTTGACCATCGGAAAGTCGGTCGACAAGGTGAAGCCGGCAACGCACGCGCTGCCCTGTGCATCGACAGCGATACCATAACCGTGGTCGTTCTCTGTTCCGCCCAGATAGGTGCTGTACTCCAGGATCCTCCCCGAGGACGACAGCTTGGCCACGAATGCGTCCTCGTAACCATCAAGGCTTGCGTCGTATGGATTTTCCGTGGGAAAGTCGGACGACTGAGTAGCACCGACAACATACGCGCAACCTTCGTGGTCCACGGTAATACGCCAGCCAAGGTCCAGCGCCCCTCCTCCCAGAAATGTGCTGTATATCAAGGAATCACCAGAGGAAGAGAGCTTTGCTACGATGACGTCGCGATTGCCGTTGAAACTGTCATCATAAGGCACAACGGTAGGGAAGTCACTTGACCAGGTCTGACCGTTGATATAGGCATTGCCCTCAGAGTCGACTGCGATCCCCAGACCCTCGTCCGGGCCTGATCCCCCGATATAGGTGGAGTACAGCAGCGAATCTCCTGACGGAGACAGTTTGGTCACAAAGATGTCTCTTGACCCGTTATGAGTCTCATCGTAAGGGTTAGCCGTGGGAAAATCGCCCGAATAGGTCCAACCTACCACATAGGCGCTGCCCTGTTCATCGACCGCAACCCCGAAGGCGTTTTCCTCCGACGCCCCACCCAGGTAGGTGCTGTAAACCAGCTCGGGATCAATAACCAGCGGATGAGCCGGGCTGAATGGTTGGTCGACATCAAAGCCGAAAACTCCCGGCTCCTTTATCTCGTATCGTCCCGCGATCCTTCGTCTCTCCCCGGCGATCTGCTGATAGATCAGAGGCGCCCTTTCTCGGATAGGTCCGAAAGCGGTCTCTATTTCCAAATCTCCCCCGGGTGTCACCTGCATACCTTCAACGCCTTCATAGCGAATCTTGATCGTCGAGACATCAGCCCCTGGGCGCAATACGAAGTCGTACTTCACGGAGCGCCCGTCACCGTAATACTTGAGATCAATCCCCGGGTAGATCTCTCGGTAGACCACGCATGCGAAGTTCGCCACATTAGTTTTCCACCGGGAGGGGTCATTACCAAGAAAGTAGTTGTTGACTTGAGAGAGTCGATCCACCCCCGCCACCACAGGACTGGAATTGGCGCCGATGAATTGAGCCTTGATCAGCAGTCCTTCTTGTCCAAGCCGAGGCTCGGCATACTCGACGATCGAATATCGCGGAGAGTCAAACTCTCCGTCGGCCGGCTCATCGGTCCGGCGAGTAATAAGATAGACCACCTCGTCGGCCGCCAGGTAGAAGGTTGCACCAGGAGCATCACACCGAAATCGGGTTTTCTCGCCGAACTGCCCCTGATTCTGAGTAAACGACAAAGGCAGACTCGACCAATCGATTGACCTTCCTGGTCCTTGCATCTTGGTCACCCCATCGCCCCGGTCCGCGTTTACTGGCGACAACACTGTCGCTGCAAAGCCGAAGACCAGAAACAGACAAACCACAAGTCCGCAAAAGTATCCTTTGCTTCTGTGCATCTTGCCACCTCGTGGTTAGAGGGTTCTCAGTTCATCCATCCTTTTGGGTTCCGCAACCTCTCCCTCGGTGAAGGGTCGATAGAAGCGGGCACCTCGGGCACACAGACCGTTAGCGAGCGCCATGTCGTACTGATAGGTAATTTTCCCTAATGATGAATAAGTATTCGAGTCATGTCTATTATAACCCAAACCCGCCCCGATGTCAAGTAAAATCTTCCCGAGGTCGTTTCTCATTTCCGTCTCACCGGACTGGCTGGTCGAGCGCGGAGCTATCCGAAAGGACCCTATGTCCGGGGCGCCGCTCCCGTCAACAGGCGGGTTAGCATTAACAGGGCGGGGCAAGACATAGCAACCCCGTTGTGGGACACTCAGCGCAGGTTCCAGCTTGCTGCTGCCCCACCGCCCCTGCGCAGCTTTTTGGGAATGCCAGGAAGGTCGGAGCAAAGAAGGGCGGGTGCTTCGGCAGCAATAACCTGAGTTTACGGATCCTGGTTCACCGGTCGAGCCAAAAAAGGCGGGGCGAAGCTCCGTATCTATGAATGAAATTTACCTTGACACGAGGACTCATGGGAACTTAGATTGACCGGGAGGTGAAAAAATGAATACCCTGAAGACTGCGTTTCTTTTGACCCTGATGACGTTGCTTTTCATCTTCATCGGTCGGATGCTGGGAGGAAACCAGGGCATGGTGGTGGCCTTCATCTTTGCGGCAATCATGAACCTGGGCACCTACTGGTTTTCGGATAAGATAGTATTAAGGATGTACCGGGCGCAGCGGGTAGATGAGGCCGGCAACCCGCGGCTTCACGACATCGTCAGAAGGGCGGCGACGGCAGCGCGCCTTCCCATGCCCAAGGTCTACATAATTCCGACCCAAACTCCCAACGCCTTCGCCACCGGACGGAATCCCAAACATGCCGCCGTGGCGGTCACTGACGGAATCTTGAGGATGCTGGACCAAGATGAACTGGAGGGTGTGATCTCTCACGAGATGGCCCACATAAGAAACCGGGATATTCTGACCGGCTCAATCGTGGCCACCTTAGCCGGTGCCATCAGCATGCTGGCCTTCATGGCCCGCTTTGCGGCCATCTTCGGCGGATACGGGGGCCGGGACAGCGAGGGGCGGGGCGGAGGGCTGGGTCTTCTGATTATGGCCATAGTGGCGCCCCTGGCAGCCCTTCTGATACAGATGGCAATCTCCCGATCCAGGGAATATGCAGCAGACAGAACCGCAGCCAAGAACAGCCACAAGCCCCTTGCACTGGCCAACGCCCTGAGGAAGTTGGAGCACGCTTCCAGAAGAATTCCTCTTCCGGCCAAACCTTCGACGGCCCATCTTTTTATAGTGAACCCTCTCTCCGGAAAGGGAATGGCCAGCCTCTTTTCCACCCACCCGCCCATAGAGGAACGGGTGGCCAAGCTGCAGCAGATGGCAAGGGGAATTTGAGAAAGGTAATTCATGCGGTGAGGGCAACCTATCGTCACCAGGCCCTCACCGCGCTTTCTATCTGATAAGGAGGAACAAACCCCTGTATGGGAAGTGTCTGGGTTCAAATACTCATCATTCTGCTTCTAATCATAGCCAACGGCTTCTTCTCGTCGTCCGAGATCGCCTTGATCTCTGCCCGAAGAAGCCGGATCAAACAGCTCTCCGAAAAAGGACACAAGAAAGCCCGGCTGGTAAACAAACTCCAGAGCAAACCGGACATCTTTCTGGCCACCATTCAGGTGGGCATCACCCTGGTGGGCACGCTGGCTTCGGTGGTGGGCGGCGCCAAGGTGGTGGATCATCTCAAGCTCTGGCTGGAGGGGATTCCCGTTCGGACCATCCAGAATTCAAGCGAATCGATCGCCATCGCCATCGTGGTGGTGGCCATCACCTATCTTCTGCTGGTGCTGGGTGAACTGGTGCCCAAATACCTGGCGCTCGCCTATCCGGAGAAGATCGCCTTCCGCACGGTTGGGCCGGTCCAGGTTCTGGCCAACCTGACTTCCGTTTTCGTCAAATTGCTCTCCAACTCCAGCAGGTTTTTAGTTTCCGTTTTCGTCAAGAGAATTCCCAAAGAGAGCGGATTCATAACCGATGAAGAGCTGAAGTTTATAGTGCGGGAGGGCAAAACCAAGGGGGTGTTCGACCAGACCGAGGAGCAGCTTATCCGCCGCGCCCTCGAGTTCACCGACACCACCGTCCGAAACGCCATGACCCCCCGGACCGAGATCGTGGCCTTGGACAAACAGGCCGGTCAACATCAGGTGATTCGAGCCATGACCGAGCTGGGATTTTCCCGGATTCCCGTTTACGAGGAGAGCCTGGATCGCGTGGTGGGGATAATCTATGCCAAGGATATCATCAACCTGCTGGAGAACAGGGAGCTTATCATTCTGGAGGATATTCTGCGCAAGCCCTATTTCGTACCGGATTCAATGAAGATATGGGAGCTTCTGAAGAATTTCCAAAGGAAGCGTCTGCATATGGCCATAGTTCTGGACGAATTCGGCGGCACTGCCGGGCTGATCACCTTAGAGGACATCATCGAGGAGATCTTTGGTGAGATTCGGGATGAGTACGATCGGGAGGAGGAAGAGGAAATCTACTTGCTCTCCGATAATCTGGCCATCGTTAATGCCGGCCTGTTCATCGGCGAGTTCAACCAAAAGTTCAAAACCGATCTTGAAGAGGAGTATAATACGGTAGGAGGATATCTCACCGGCACGCTGGGACGAATTCCGGTTCTGGACGAGGAGATCAAACTCGGAGACCTCACCTTCGTAATCTTTGACAAGGTGGGGCCCCGGCTGAAGAAGATAAAGGTGATCCGGGAACCCAAGAAGTAAATAAGGCTAATCCCTGCATCTCTGCTGGAGGTTTTTGGCGAAACAGACCATGAGCTTGATCTTCGGAGAACCTCTCCCCTTTTTCCTTCCTGGCACGGGAGAGAAATCTTTCCGTTTTCCATCCTAAAGGAGCTTCAGTGTTCGAGGCCATACTTGAACCAGTCGGCGCCTGGGTGATTGATCTGATCTCCCGACTGGGCTACTTGGGCATAATCATCGCCATGGGGATCGAGAGCGCCTGCATACCTCTCCCCTCGGAGATCATCATGCCCTTCTCCGGCTACCTGGTGTTTGCCGGAAGATTCAGCCTGTGGGGCGTTTCCGTGGCCGGGGCCTTCGGCTGCGTGGTTGGATCGGTGGTGGCCTACTTCGCCGGAATCTGGGGAGGGCGCCCTTTCATCCTGCGTTACGGAAGGTACGTTCTGGTTTCGCACAAGCATCTGGCCACCGCTGACCGTTGGTTTGAGAGATACGGCGACTGGGCCATATTCTTCTCCCGGCTTTTGCCGGTGATCAGAACCTTCATCTCCTTTCCGGCCGGAATCGCCCGCATGAATTTCGTCAAGTTCATCATCTACACCTTCCTTGGTTCCCTGCCCTGGTGTTTCGCGCTGGCCTGGGTGGGAAAGGTTCTGGGAGAGAACTGGATGAGCATCAGGGGCTACTTTCATCAGGCGGACATCGTCATCGTAATAATCATAGTCGCAGGTATAGCCTATTTCCTGTACCGGCATTTTAAACCAGGGAAAAAGGACAGCGTCACTTCGGTGGAATAAATGCATCCTTTAGCTTACTTCGGCACAGTCTTCGTCTCTTTGTTCTTGGTGGTAGACGTAGCCACCAACCTGCCCATCTTCCTCTCCTTGACCGAGGCCTACTCGGCCCGGGAGAGGAGGAGCATAGCCAAGAGAGCGCTTCTGGTTGCCCTGGGAATCCAGCTTCTCTTTGTGATCTTCGGCAACTACATATTCGGATATCTGAGCATCAAACTCTATTCATTCTCCATCGCAGGGGGAATCTTACTCTCGGTGGTTGCCGTGGAGATGCTCTTCGGACGCAAGAGCCGCACCGAGTACCAGGAGAAGGAACGCCAGGAGGAGAAGGAGAACATCACCATCGTTCCCCTGGCCATTCCGCTGCATGCCGGACCCGCCGCCATCATCACCGGCATGATCATCTTCGGCAAGGCAGATACCCTGATCCTGAAAGGGGTCTTCGTCTTTGCCACCGTCTGCGTATACCTGGCGTCCATGCTTGTCCTTCTGAAGTCCGACATAATCTTCAAGATCTTCAGGCCCATGGGCATGAAGGTGATCACCAGAGTGATGGGTCTGATCCTGCTCACCCTGGCGGTGCAATTCGTGGTTAACGGAATCAGAGAGGCCCTCGGATAGTCTTAAGCCTTCACTCCGAGCTCCTGGAGTGGTAGTACCTCCCAACGAACCACCCGGGGATCGGGCCGAACTAAATCAGCCGGTCACCCGGAGTTTTGCACGGGGGTTGTAAACCCCTGAAGGGTTTTTCATTTTTCTGTTGCTTTTTTCTGGTGGCTATCATATAGTGGGGGAGATTTCCTGCAGGAGATCAGAGGGAGGAAGAGAGGCAAGCTAAAACCACGAACGTGAAACGAGGAGGTGCTCGATGATCATGAAGGATCGCAAGCTGACCGTCATCCTAGGGGCGATATCCCTGATCGGACTCCTGGCATGCGGATGCGCGACCAAGTCGTTCGTCCTGAAGAAGACCGACGAGGTGGACGCCAAGACGAAAGCCAACAAGGCAGCAATCGATAAGCTGGAGACGGATCTATCGGCCACGGATGCCAAGGCCGATGAGGCTCTCAGCGAAGCCAGAAAAGCGCTTCAGAAAGCGGAGGAAGCTGCGGGATACGTGAATTACCGGGTGGTCGGAGAAAGGGAGATCAACTTCGATTTTGACAAGTTCGATCTCAACTTGGGTGCAAAGGACATCTTGGATGAGATTGGTGCAGCCATGCAAGGCAAGCCGGCACTGATATTGGAGATCGAGGGACACTGCGACAACGCGGGTCCGGAGAACTACAATCTGGCTCTCGGTCAGAGGCGAGCAGAGAGCGTCAAAAGATACTTAGCCGACAGGTTCGGTATACCCCTTCACAGGATCTTCCACATAAGCCATGGGGAGTTTAAGCCCAAAGAGCTCAACGACAGCAGGTCAGGACGGGAGGCCAACAGGCGGGCTGTGCTTCGGTGGCTGGGTCCTCCGGGAGAGTAGTAGGCAGGCTGAAGCTTGTCTGATGTTAGGGGGGAATTATCACTTCGCTTCCATCGGCCCCGGTTCCGCATACGCGGGATCGGGGCTTTTGTCTGTCATCTTTTTTAAGAGAAGACTGCCGTTCCTTATTCGGTAGTCTCCTGATTCATCAGCCACCGAGACACTCGATGAGTCGAGCAACTGCGCGAAAAATCGTCCGACTCTAAGCCTTATGTCTTTTTCAAGATATAGGTACGGAAGGGTAACTTGCACTATCTCAGAGGCTTCAGGGTCGGCTGCCTTCAGGAATCCTGCAGTACGTTACCTTCCAAATTGGGATCGTATGAGCGAGCGCAAAACAGTGATTAAAGGATGAGAACCGATCAGACCAAGCACTTAGAGAGACCTCAGATGGTACAGTGAAATAACTAAGTTCGACAGACAAGCTGCTGAAAGGGGAACTTTGCTACTATTTTAAGTACATTTCGCTTGCTTTATGATCAGAATTGAGTTATATTCGGATTCGCTATTACAACTATTCTTGACGATTGCTATCGCTTCGGCCGGAACGGCTGGAGTTACTAACCTGACGCTTGCTACTCGAATCTTCGAGTACCAAACCTACCTATTCGGAGGTGAGATATGCTTAACAAACTGTTAGCGGTTTTGTGGCTTGTCCTGTGGGCCCTGCCTGCAGTGGCTCAGGACGTGGATACTGCTTGGGTGAGAATATACAACGGGACCGGAGATAACAGCGATTACGCTTATGCCATTGCTGTAGATGCCACTGGGAACGTCTTTGTAACCGGACAGAGTTGGGGTGGTGGAACCGGGTATGACTATGCCACCGTCAAGTACGATTCGAATGGAGATACTGCTTGGATAAGAAGGTACAATAATGTATCCGGAAATGGCTCTGATGGTGCCATGGCTATAGCTGTGGATGGTGACAGCAACGTGTGTGTTACTGGTTATAGCTGGAACGGGGTCAACAATGACTATGTCACTATCAAGTACGATCCCGAGGGCACTCAGCTTTGGCAGGCAACGCTGAACAGATGGCAGGATAATGCTCGTGACATAGCTGCAGATAGCTCAGGCAACGTCTATGTGACCGGCTTTAGTTCTGCAACTCCGGTTGCGCCTGTAGACTTTATCACCATAAAGTACGAACCCGACGGGGACACTGCTTGGGTGAGAGCCTTTAACGGACCGGCAAACGGCGATGATTCGGCCAGCGCCATAGTTGTGGATACCTCCGGCAATGTCTATGTGACTGGTCAGTGTAAGCTCGTGAGCAGCCCATACACACTGAGGGGCTTCGGGACCGTCAAATATGATCCGGCGGGGAATTATGTTTGGGCAAGGTTTATTAGTCCACCGATAAACCATAACGATTATCCCCTTGACATGGCCACGGACGACTCCGGGAACGTGTATGTAACTGGAAGAGGCAACGGAATCGGGTTTGACTACCTCACCGTGAAGTATGCGTCGGACGGGACCCCGCGTTGGATAAACACATACAATGGCCCTGGGAACGGCAGTGATTTCGCCACCGGCATAGCCGTGGATGGCCACGGCAATGTCTACGTAACCGGACAGAGCGTTGCCACGAGCCTGGATTACGCGACCATAAAGTACGACCCGGATGGAAATGAATTGTGGGTGAGAAGATATGATGGCGGGTACACGGATGATTTTGCCAGCTCAATAGCTGTGGATGACTCGGGCAATGTTTATGTGACCGGAGGCAGTATCGGTGACGGAACAGGATTCGACTATACAACCATAAAGTATGATCCGGATGGTAATCAACTATGGGTGCAAAGATACAACGGCCGGGGGAACAGGGATGATAATGCAAACGCTATAGCGGTAGATGGATTCGGGCATGTGTACCTTACCGGAAGCTGCGATCTGGGTTTCAACGCCGGGGACTACGGCACCATGAAGTATTGGCAGAACTACCCTCCCGATCCATTCTCGCTTCTTTCACCCGAAGATGAGGCTTCTTTTCCTCCCGGTTATGTGGACTTTGATTGGGAGGATGCTGTGGATCCTGACCCATGGGATGAGATCAGATACGATTTGTACCTCAGTACCTCCCAGACTTTCCACCCAGATTCCACCGTCGTCTACGACAGTCTGCTGACCAGCGAATATTCTGACGACCTTGAGGTTGGAACGTACTACTGGAAAGTCAGAGCTTACGATAGGCGCTCCGAAACCTGGTCCGGTCAGACCTGGAGTTTTGTGATTGAAGTAGCACTGTTCGGGCCGCCGGTGAGCTATGCGGTGGGCGACTATCCCATGTGCGTTTTCAGTGCTGACCTGGACGGTGATGACGATTTGGACTTGGCTGTGTCAAATCACAACGGTCACGACATCTGCATCTTGGCAAACAACGGAAACGGCACCTTTGCGGAAGCAGTGTTCTATCCTGTAGTAGATCAGGCGATATCTGTTTTCTGCACGGAATTGGACGGGGATGGGGATTTGGACCTGGCTGTCTCAAACATTAGGACCGACAATGTCTCGGTTCTTATCAACGACGGTTATGGAACATTCGCGGGACCTGTGAATTATGGTGCGGGGTCCCATCTGCGTTATCTTTTCTGCGCCGATTTAGATGGTGACGATGACGTGGACATGGCCGTGGCAAATGCGCATAGCGACGATGTCTCCATATTGAAGAACAATGGCGACGGGACTTTTGCTGAAGCTGTGAACTATGAGTTGGCTGAGGAACCGGTTTCCCCCTTCTGTGCCGACTTGGACGGAGACGGTGATTTGGATATCGCAGTCAGCAATGCCTACCGGGACAGCGTCTCCATTCTAAAGAACAACGGAGACGGCACGTTCCAACCCAGGGCAGACTATGCTGTGGACGACGGGCCGCATTCTGTTTTCTGTGCAGATTTGGACGACGACCTAGATCTGGACCTAGCCGTGGCCAACGCCTACCCGGAGGGAAACACCGTCTCTATACTGATGAACAATGGAGATGGAACTTTCGCTGATGCGGTCAACTACGCGGTAGGCATGTTTCCTTTGTCTCTTTTCTGCGCCGACGTGGATGGAGATGGTGATTTCGACGTTATTGCGGCAAATCGTGATGACGACAATGTCTCTGTTTTACTGAATGATGGAGACGGGACCTTAGCCCCGCCCCTCAACTATCCGGCGGGCGACGGTCCGGTCTATCCGTTTTGTTCCGACCTGGACGGCGACGGCGATCTCGACCTGGTGGTCACTGCTGGGAACACCGACAGCATCTCTGTCTTAATGAACCTAACTCAGCTTTCGGCCAATCAACCGCCAAATGGTTTTTCCCTTCTTTCGCCCGGCGACGGCAATTCAGTGGTTACCGTGGTGACCCTGGATTGGCAGACCCCCTTCGATCCCAACCTCGGAGATCAGATGAAATACGATCTCTACCTGAGCACCGTCCCAGATTTTGACCCTGATTCGACTGTTGTTCACGATAGTCTGATCGTCAGTCGAGCGACGGATACTCTGGATGCCGATACGTACTACTGGAAAGTCAGAGCTTACGACAACTGGGGAGCCGTCACCTGGTCCTCCGAAAGCTGGAGCTTTCACGCATTCTCGCGCGGCGACACCAATGGAGACGGGATCATAAACATCGGAGACGTAGTATATCTCGTAAGCTATCTATTTAAAGGCGGCCCTGCTCCTGCTCCAGTGGAATCCGGCGATGTCAATTGCGACCAGATCGTTAATGTTGGAGATGTGGTCTATCTTGTAGCCTACCTTTACAAGAACGGTCCTCCTCCTCAGGTGTGCTAGTTCTTTGCCTCCGAGTCATACGGGCATTCCTTCTTCGGCCTCAGCCCTCAGTAGGCTGGGGCTTTTGTCTGTGAGTCCATTTGCGGAGAGGCTTGCAGTCTCGAAACCGTGCTACCCTGACTGATCGGGCACAAATGAAATCCGGGGATCGAGCAAACTCACAAGGTTCGATCCGATCCTGAAACTCATGCCTTCCTCAAGACGTGGGTGCGAAAAAGTATCTTGAAGTGCCTGAACGCTGACAGTTTCTTTTCCCCGGCGAGGGCTCGCAAGAGCTCGATCAATATCCAGAAAAGGTACACGAAGGTGATCTCCTCGCGCCATTCCGGGAGGACGAACTGGGCAAACCAGAGAGAGAATAGCCCCAGCGCTTCATACCACCGGAACTCCATGTTGGCCAGGAAAAGAAATCCCAGGAAGGATTGGGCCATGGTTAAGAATATCTCGATTTTCTGATGGTGGTCGAAATGCACCACCGAGACCTCTCCCCTGCTGAAACTGTACACTATCGGTATCATGGCCACCAGCACGGTCCACTGGTTGATGTTGGAGGAGACCATGTTCATCAGCCCCATGGGGGCTTTTTTCACCGTTCGTGCCCAATTGAATGCGGTTACTTTCTCCGGGAATTCCGAGAGGAAGGGCGCCACCCACTGCACGAAGACGAAGGAGGAGACCCCCAGAAGCGTAGCCAAGCCCAGCATGCTGTAAAGAAAAGGGTGGGCCACAAAATAGAGCCAGAATCCACCTGCCAGAAAAAGTCCGGCGATTGTCAGGTTTCGAGGAAGAGGTTTCAACTTCACGATCATCCGGGGAACTCTTGCAGCATCCTCCAGCTCCTCCGCGCATACCGGAGGCAGCCTCTGCAGAATGAAAAGATAGGCGACGTAGATAGCTACCAGCACGCCGGAGTCAAAAAGGGTCAAGGTGCCTTTGAGGAGTATTATCACGAAGTAAGCCAGCGGCGGAAGGAGTCCCATCACCTCGATGGCGTGCTCATTGTCCAGCCGGATGTTAATCAGCTTCCTGCCTCTCCGGTCGGTTTTTCTGAAGACCGCGGCGGTGAAGTAGATCATGGGCCAGGCCAATCCGACCAGAAGGCGCAGCGAACCGGTGAAGTTGGCCGTTATCAGGTGTACCTTCTCCGGATCGGCGCCCGCCTCCCAGGCTATGACCGCCTCCACCGCGAACTCGGGCAGAGTTTGGAGCCAAGCTAAGATAGCCAGTGCCAAACCCTGGCACACCACGAACTGTGCCGCTTCGGCCGCCCAACCGATGACCACCGCCGAGAAGATGATCGAGGGAAAGGTCCAGAGAGCGGAGAGCGCCTTTGCCTTTGCGCCGGCAGCACCTATGGATTTCAGTTCACTAAGCATCAGATAGACCGCTGAAGGCAGAGTGTCAGCTTGGCTTTCCTTTAACCTCGATCTGGGCGCGGGGGAATATGTCCGGAGCGGCTATCCCGCCGGAGACAAAGAACTTGATCCCTTGCTCCACGGTCATCTCCAAAGGAATCACCTTCTCCTTGGAAAAAAGCATGGTGAAACCGCTGAAGGGGGTGGGGGTGGAGGGGATGAACACGGCGATCAACTGAGTCGGTCCGTCATCAAGACTCGCCTTGATCTCCTGGGTCATGAAACCCAGGGAGAACATTCCGTTGGCCGGGAACTCCGCCAAAACCACCTGTTTGAAGGAATACTTGTCGGTGGTAGTGATGGCCTCGATCAACTGCTTGGAGGAGCCATAGATAGTTCTTACCAGAGGCGTCTTGATTAAGAATATCTCCCATATCTTGAAAAGCCGCGAACCGATCACGTTGGCGGTGAGAAAACCGGCCAGGAAGATCAAGATGATGGTGGCGACAACCCCCAACCCAGGGACTTTGTAGTTTATCAGGTTGGCGATAAAAGGCGAAAGAAGGCCGTCCACCTTGGTAAAGAGAAAGCTCAAAACCAGATAGGTTATTATCAGCGGCACGATGACCAATATCCCGCCCAGAAAGTACCGTCTCAGGATCGTGTTCAGCTTCGTTCTGACGGACATGACCTGCTATCGAGTTTGGGGTTCTTCTCAGGCCCGCGAATTCCCGCTTTGGGTTTTCTATGACCTCCGGCTTCGGGCTAAAATTATGCTGTTTTGACACTTTGTCAAGAGCATTCGGTGTCGATTATGCCGGGAAGATCACGAGAAAAAGACCAGGACCTAACTTAAGTTAGGTGCTGGTCATGAAACTCGAACGCTGATGCCGGATCGGATGATGAGCCTACTTCTTTTCGTTTCTGAAGACCCAGATCTCCGAAAAGTGCTTGGTCTGCCGGATATAGATCTTCTGCAGCCGGATCAGCTCCAAAATCGCCATGAAGGTGACCACCATTACCAGCTTGATGGGCGTATCGGAGAAAAGCTCCGGAAAGACGACGCCGTCCTTCTGCGCGAGGAAGTTAAGAACATACTCGATTCGCTCCTCCACGGCCACCTTGGGATAGTCTATGGTGTGGAAGGTTTCCTGGGGTTGGGAATCGAGGATCTTCTTGAAGGCGAAGATGAGATCGTGCAAAGAGGCTTCCACCAGAACCTCATCCTCCGGAAGATCGCTTAAGAAAGAGACGTCGGTTCTGGGATACCATCGGGACTGCTCTTCCCCTTTCTGTTTCAATATCTGGGCGGCTTCCTTGAACTTTCGATATTCCAGAAGAGCCAAAACCAAACCTTCGCGCGGGTCCTCCTCTTCCTCCTCATCCTGGGTTTTGGGCAGAAGCATGCGCACCTTTATCCTCATCAGCGTGGCGGCCATAACGATGAACTCGCCGGCGATATCCAAGTTCAGCTCCTTCATGAACTCGATGTATTCCAGATATTGCCTGGTGATGTGAGCGATGGGAATATCGTAGATGTCTATCTTGTCTCTCTTTATCAGGAAGAGAAGAAGATCCAGAGGACCTTCAAAAGCGTCCAGCTTTACCGAATATGATGCAGTGCCTTCCTGGCTTTGCGTTTGGATCGTTTCCATCCTCCCCCTCTGCTCTTTCTTTGCGACCGATGCAACGGAGAGATTGCTTCGTCCCCTGCGGGTCCTCGCAATGACATGCTTTTGGGGTCATTGCGAGTCCCCCGTACGGGGGCCCAAGCAATCCCTTCAAATCACACGCGTCACATCAACTTCATGGCCTTCCTTACATCCTCCATCGTCTTCTGTGCCCTGGCCCTTGCTCTCTCTGCCCCGGAAGCTAATACGTTTTCCACAAAAGGCAAGTCTTTTGTTCATGTTTCGGGAATGGGAATCGCGGAGGATTTTGCGGTCGGACCCAGGGCTTTTCCTAAGGTCAATCTGCCATCAGAATCTGTCAGAACGTCATTCGACGGTCTCTGACCAGCCCAAGACTACTTGATATTCGAACCACACCGCAACAGCTTCCCCTCGGAATCTTGCCGGGGCGTAAACATATTTACCGGCAGCCTCAACCACGGCTTCTTCCAGCCTGCTGTCAAGCAGATACGACAGGGTGACCTTCACGTCACGCACCACTCCGTTCGTGTCCACGAGTACCTTGAGCCAAATGGAGCCCAATTCGTGGTCTCTCGCGCTTTGTATGTCATATGCCGGAGCTACAGATTTCAACAGACGGGGCGGCTGATCAAAATTCGTACGCGGTTCCAAAACAGCAGCCGGTGCCCTGTCTTGCCCGAGTTCGTCCACTAAGCCATGAAAGCCGATTCTCCTCCTACCGGAATGAGGTTCAAATGTAGCAAAGCAAAGGAACTCTACGTGATAATTTACCCAGCAATCAACTGGGGCGCCATTCTTGTAAGCTGGTATCCATACATTACGGAAAGCGCTTGTCATTGTTGCCTCTTCTAATCCGGCCTTGCTGCCTGAATCCCTGGTAAAGATCAGTCCGCGTACTGCTCCCGTCTCAGCCACCAGGATCTTCAATTCTAATCTTCCGCCAATGCCTGCGGCGAGGGCGAGCGGGGGGTAGGCGGGGGCATGTCTCGTCTTGAGGCGAGGCAGACTATCCACATCTGCTCCCGTACTGAAATAAAAACCTTCCGGGACTTTGCTCGGGCCCGCAAAACAAAGCTGCTGGCCAAGTGCACAGCAGAATACAAGATCGGCGAGTTGTGTTATGTGCTTGAAATGTGTCACCAACGGGTTTGCCTTCATTCCCGAATCTTAGCTCCCCACTGCGTGGGGATATTGCTATCCCGACGCAGCGAAGCCGTTAATTGTTCTTTTATTTTCGTTCAGCCCATTTATTAAGAAAACAGTAAGGAATCGACCAAACGTGCGAAATCAAGGATCTTCCCATAAGAGGATAGAGAATAGCTGTAATAACAAAGGTCACTATTAGTGTCTTCCAAGAATAGAGAGATAAGACAATACCACTGGCAATCATCATTAAGAACGACGGAAAGAACACGATGCTTATGAAAAGCTCCGACCTGAACATAGTCATTCGTTCTGCTAGTGGTGTTTTCTCTTGCTCTAAAACAAGTCCAAAACTACTCAAAGCTATTGGAGAGATCACAACAGCTATAATCTCTAGAAGGGACATAAAAAATAAATTGATGGCGTATAGCTATGGGCAGATGAAACTCATTTGTCCCTCCCAAATGAGCGATAATCCGAATCTATGATTTTGCCTTACGGTTCGCGATCTTTCCTACCACATCTTCATCGCCTTCCTCACATCCTCCATGGTCTTCCGGGCCTTGGCCCTTGCCCTCTCTGCCCCGGAAGCTAATACCTTTTCCACAAAAGGCAAGTCTTTTTCCAGCTCGGCCCTCTTCTCGCGGATCGGCTTCAGGGCACTATTGGTCGCCTCGGCGCAGATCTTCTTGCATTTCACACAACCTAACTCACCTGATGAACACCCCGTGTGAATGGTCTTGTGATCAGGATTGTAGATAGTATGCAGAAGGTATACCGGACATTTATCCGGATGTCCGGGATCGCCCATGCGTATCTTGGCCGGGTCGGTGTACATTATGGAGATCTTCTTGGCGGTGGACTCCTCCGATTCTCCCATGCATATGTGATTGTCGTACGACTTGCTCATCTTCCGATTGTCCGTCCCCAGGATTCCGGAGAACTGGCTCAGCTCGCCCTGGGGCTCGGGAAACACCTCCCCGTAAAGACCATTGAATCTTCTTGCCACCTCACGGGTAAGCTCGATGTGGGGAAGCTGGTCCTTTCCCACCGGAACCCGGTTGGCCTTGTAGATCAAAATGTCGGCAGCCTGGAGCACGGGATAGCCCAGGAAACCGTAGTTGTCGAGTCCCAATTCCACGCTCTTCTCTTTATATGACGGGACCCTCTCCAGCCAGGGAATGGGAATTATCATCGAAAAGAGGAGATGAAGCTCGGCGTGTTCCTTGACCTGCGACTGAACGAATATGGCACACTTCTCCGGATCCAGTCCCCCGGAGATATAATCGATGGCAACGTCGATTATGCTCTGCTTCAACTCAGACGTGTCGTCAAAATCAGAGGTTAAGGCATGCCAGTCCACGATGCAGCAGTACATCTCATAATCGTTCTGAAGCTTTGCCCAATGTCGCAGCGCCCCTTCCAAGTTTCCCAGATGCAGCATCCCTGTGGGCTGCATGCCGCTGAAGATCACTTCCTTGGCCATTCGTGCCTCTGAGGTTAAAGGTTAAAGGTTAAAGGTTAAAGATGTAAGGTTAAAGGTCTAAGGTCAAGGGTCAAGGTCAAAGGCGTTTCTCTTCAGTTTTCCATTTCTGTAAAGATCGGGCCAAACCTCTCAGCATTCTGCCGCATTCGCTGTATCTCTCCAAATACGTCTTGTACGCTTCTTCGGACAAGTACCTTTTCTGGCAGGCCACATATAAATGATGCTTCGTCTCCTGCAGCTCTGCCTGAGCTCTGTTTATCCCTTCCAGGTAGATATTTATATGCTGATTGTTCCATCCCTCGGCAATGTTTGCGGCGACTGAATTTGATGATCTCCGAATCTGAGAGCCCAACTCATGAAGCTCGAACTTGGGAAACGACAGCGAGAGCTTGCTCATCTCCAGGTGCAGTTCACACAATTTCCTGTAAACATCCAGATCCTCGAAGCTCTTGATTCTATCCTTCATTAAATGATCCCCCCTGCCTTTCGCATTTCACCTTATACGTCCTAGGTTTTAGGTTTCAGGTTTCAGGTTTTACCTTACACCTTTTACCTTTCATCTTTCACCTTCCACCTTTAACCTTTAACCTTTCACCTTACACCTCCACTAGTCCAGGAACAGATACTGCTTCCACCTCTGATCCGAGATGCCGATGAACTGCTGAATGAAGGTTATGTGTGTCGGTCTTTTGGGCTGGCGGAGGAGTTTAAGACCCGCCTGTTCCGGCGTACGGTTGCCCTTGATGTTGTTGCACTTGATGCAGGCGCAGACTAAGTTTTCCCAGGTATCCCTGCCGCCGTTGAGCTTGGGCACCACGTGATCCACGGTCATGGCTCCCTGACTGGAGCCACAGTACTGGCATCTGTGTCCGTCCCTCTTGACGATATTCTTGCGGGTGAGCAGAACTCTCTTGTGAGGAACGTGTATGTAAAAGCCCAGCCTGACCACGCTGGGCATGGGGAAAGACAAGGAGACCGAGCTGATTCTGTATCCGTCGTGCTTCTCGATGATCTCCGCCTTGCCCAGGTAGACTAAGACCACGGCCCTCCTAACCGAGCAGACCGAGAGCGGCTCGTAATTCTGATTCAGCACCAGTACGTTTCTGTTCAACATTCCCCAGCCAGCCTTCAGTTCAAAGGCATCCCTAATTATCTGTAAAGGTAGGAAAAATCAAGGATATGTCAACGGTTTTTTGAACGCGGGTCAACGGTTGTCAACCGCGTGCAAGGGGGACAGAAGTGCTCCTCTCGGAGCTTCACCAGAATGAACCTGCTCCTCTGGTGAACAAAAAAGGGGAGTTCCGTGAGAAGCGGATGCTTGATGCGTCGGTACTGGGAAATGGGGATGCAAGCAGACTTGTGGGATTTCTATTGCCGAGGCATCAGGGCCCCACCTAGCGCCCCGAAGAATCCTCCCATTCGGCGTACAGCTCTTCCAGTCTCTTCGACAGCTCCTCTTTCTCCGTATTCAATTCCAAGAGTCTCTGCCAATCGGTGTAGACTTCCTCGGTGGCGACCAGATAATCGATCTCCTCGACCTTCTGCTCCAACTCGCTGATCTCCTTTTCGATCTGAAACAGGGTTCTCTTCTTGATCTTGGGCTTGCTCTTCCTGGCGGCAGCCTGCCTCTTCTTCTCCTGCTTGGCCGACTCCAACTCCTTCTTTTCTCTCTCCCTCTGCTCCTTCTTCTTCTCCTCGTAACGGGAGTAGTTGCCCAGGTACTCTTTCAAACCGCCATTTTCAAAAGCATAGATTCTGCTCACCATCTTGTTGAGGAAATAGCGGTCGTGCGAAACAACGAGAAGCGTTCCGCCGAATTCTGTCAGAGCATTCTCCAGAACCTCTCGCGAGGCGATATCCAGATGATTGGTCGGCTCGTCGAGGATAAGGAAATTGGGTTTGGAGAGGATCAGCTTGGCCAAAACCACCCGGCTTTGCTCTCCCCCGCTGAAGCTTTTCACCTTTCGGAAGACGTCGTCGCCGGTGAAGAGGAACTTGGCCAGGAAGCTCCGGAGATCCGACAGCAGCATACGGGGATTCGCCTTCCAGATTTCCTCTGCAACCGAGTTCTCAATATCCAGACCCTCGTGTTCCTGATCATAATAGCCCACGTCCAGGTTCGAGCCGACGTTGACCTCCCCGGACCCGGCGGGCTCGTTTCCCATAAGGATTTTGAGGAAAGTGGTTTTGCCGCAGCCGTTGGGGCCGATCAGGCCAACCCGATCGTATCGTTCGATCGAAAAGTCGACATTGCCAAAGAGTTCCTTTCCGTTAAATGCCTTGCCCAGTTTCTCCGTCCAGACCAGCGCTCTTGAGGTGCGGCTGGTGGGAGAAAAGGAGATCTTCATCTTCTTGGATTTGCTCCTCGGCTTTTCCAGCCGTTCCAGTTTCTCCAGAGTCTTCCTTCTGGACTGCGCCTGCTTGGTCTTCTGTCCGGCTATGTTCTTGCGAATGAAATCCTCGGTGCGACGGATATACTCCTGCTGCGCCTCATATTCCTTCAGACCTTTCTCCAACCTCTGCGCTTTCTGAACCACGTAAGAGGAGAAGTTGCCCGCATATCTGGTGATCCCGTGATCCTCAAGCTCCACCACCTCGCGGATGACCCGATCCAGGAAGTACCGATCGTGGGAAACCAGAACCACGGTTCCGGGGAATTCCGCTAAATACTGCTCCAACCATTCGGTGCCCTCGATGTCCAGATGATTGGTGGGCTCGTCCAGCAGAAGCAGATTCGGCTCGGAGAGAAGGACGGATGCTAAGGCAGCACGGTTCTTTTCACCGCCGCTTAGCACGTTCACGCTCTTGTCGAAATCCCGTTTCCTGAAGCCCAGACCGTACAGTACTGTTTCAATCTTGTTCTCGTAACTGTAGCCGCCTTTGTTCTCATATTCAACCTGCAATTTTCCGTAGCGCTCCAAAAGCCTTCTCGGGTTGCTGGCTGATGACATCTCCTTTTCCAGATCGCGCAACTCGTCGCGGAGCTGAAGAAGCTCTGAGAAGGGCTTCAGCATCTCGTCAAAAAGGGTGAGTTCATCCTCCAACTGGTATTCCTGGCGCAGGAAGGCTAATCTCAGCTTCCTGGGCCTGACCACCTCTCCCCTGTCGGGATGCAGCTCGCCGGTGATGGTCCGGAAGAGGGTGGTCTTCCCCGCACCATTCGATCCCAGAAGCCCGATCTTTCTCCCCTCCTCGATCTGCCAGGAGATGTCGTCTAAGACCAGATCGGCGCCGTAGGACTTGGAAACACTCTTCAGACTTACCAGAGTCATCGCTGCTTGACCTCGCTTGAGCGCGCAAATACGAAGGCGCGTGTTGATAGAATAACATGCTCAGTCAATTCAGTCAATACGGTAGTTGAGTAAGATCGGTGGGAAGCAAAGAAGGCGAAGCGACCTGGAGTTGTCTGCCCCTACGGGTCTTACGACTTCAGGCAGACTTAGGGTTCGCCTTGCAGGAGGGCACGCTGCAGAACATAGCGCAGGCAGGGATGCCCGTGCCACGGTTCGTAGGCGTATTGGCTCAAGCCTTCAACTTCATGATCATGTGGATGTCTTCCGGTTCGAGTTCAAACAGCTCTTTGTTTACTTCCTCTGCCAACTCGAAACCAAGGTTGCTGTAAAAACTGACGGTTGAAACGGAGGGGGTGGCCGAAACATACAGCTTCTTTGAACCGTCGGCTATCGCCAGCTTGATAACCTCCTCGGTCAGCGCGGTCCCTATGCCGCGCCCCCTATATCCGTTGCTCACGTAGAGGACGGCGAGTTGCGCGGTGTCCCCGGTGAGATCCCGCCGATAGATTACGAAACCGACCAGTATCTCCTTGTCGAAGACCCCCAGCATCGTACCACCATTGTCAAGCAGCGGCTTCCACGCCTTGATTCTGGAGCCCACGCTGTGCTCCGGATGGTCATCTTCGGACCAGCGAGAGACATGCCAATCTACCTCTCTCCTCTCCAGTTTTCCTTCCTTATGGACGTAATACGAAGTCACATGCTCGGAGCAGTCGATATCTCCGATGCGGTTGATTTCGGAGTTTCTCATTCGCACCACTTTCATCAGCTCTCTCCGTGGATCAGCGCTTGCGAAAAAGAATGGGTCGCATGAATGCGACCCCTATACGAAAACCTGCGGACGAGAAGCCCTAAGCTTTCTCTTCGGGGACGATCTCCTTACTCCTGCTGCGGGCCAGGAACATCTCCACGGCCAGGAGAGCGGCAGCTATCCAGAGCAAAGTTTTCCAGAGCTCCTTGCCGAAACGGGATTGCAGGATGGACTGTTCTATGTCATCCTGGGGTCGGATGTAGAAAAGGGGCAAGCCCTCCAGACGCCTCTCCACGTCTGATATCTCGATCTTTTCCGGATCGGAGTCTTTGGGATCGATGTTGACTGCAAACCGGTCCACCACCTCTCCCCTAACCGAAGCCGCCGCCGAGAGCCGGATATCGTTTATGCCGGGCAGATCGGTCTGTTCCACCTTCAGCATCAGCTTGTCGGTCTTAAAGGAAGGCTGCAGGGCGATTCTCTTCATCTCCGGGGTGACCAGCTCCATCCCCTTTCCGGCCAGATCGGCGGACAGCTCTCTAGTCACCGTGGAACCCACCAGGAGATCCTCGTCCAGCCTGGAGAGATCGGAGGCAAGATACTCCACGGTGCGGTTTATCATGGGAACGAAGAACGGATGCACCACCAGATCACCCTGACTTTCGTCCAGGGGCGCCGCCATCAGCAGCACCTTGCCCGCCCCGAGGCTTCTTTCCAGAAGCGCCGGTGTCCCCACGTTGAAACGAATCAGGGTTTTTGCCTCCCCTCTCTCAGGCAGCTCAAAGATGGAGGAGAATTTGATGAGGGGCAATTTGTCCTTCTCCACGTCCCGGTATATCTGAAATATGGGGTGATTCAAATCGACGTTCTCAAAGCTGAAGAAACCGCCGACGCTGGCGGTGGGCGTTAGGGCGCTCTGCACGTTCAGTCCGAGAAGTTTCCTGACCAGCTGCTCAGAGTAAAACTCGGAGTCGATATTGCTCCCCAGAATGAGAAAGACGCCTCCCCCTTTCCTGGCGTAATTCTCCAGATTGGTGAGTTGAATATCGGTCATGCGCGAGACGTTGGACAGGACCACCGCCTGATACTTGGCGAAATCAACCGAGGCGAGAGTAGCCTTACTTATCTGGGTGATCTCCTTGTTGACGTCCTCTGCATTCAGCGGATTCAGGGCCAGGTTCAGGTGATGGGTGTCTCTCGGTCTCTCGCCCACCAGGAGCACCTCTATTCTCTCCGGTATCCTGAAGGTGAAATACCTGCGGTTGTCCAGCAGCAGATCATCGTCACCAAGCTCGAAGAACCCGGTATGGATACCTGCTTTTTCAACGGTCGGAGCGAACTTTACCGTTGTTCTGCCGTCTGCTTCAATGTCGATGTCTGTCTGGCCCACCCTCTTTCCGTCCAGATAGAGGCCTACCAGAAGATCACGCACCGGCTGGGAGGTGAAGTTGGCGATTCTGGCGCTGATCTCGAAAGGGTTTCCCCTCTCTATCAACTGGTTGCCAAAATCTATCTCCTCTATGCACAAATTCTCTCTTTCATCCGGAGAGACGTCCACCAGATAGAGCTTCTCCCCATCTGTGGGGGCGGAGAGAGAGCCAGAGTTGACACCCGACCAGCCGCTCTTGTCCATATCGGTGATCAGGTAAATCTCCCGGTTCAGATTCTTCGACCCTTGCAGAATCTCAAAGGCGGACTCTATGGTCGCGCCGACGTCGGTGTCCATCGCGGAGAGCTGCGCCTCCTCGTCCAGATGGGAAACCAGTTTCCTGAAATCTCGGGTGGGCTGACTATTGACAAGCTCCGGCTGCGAAGCGAACAGAATCAGGCTGGCTTCGTCTCCTTCCTCGAGCTGCCCCAGTATTCTATTGGACGCCCTCGTTGCCAGATCGAAGAGTGATCCGTCTTTGGTCTCGTATCCCATGCTGTACGAATTATCCAGCAGGATCACCACGGAGGTCTTGGCATGTGCTCCCACCCTGGTGGCAAAGCCGCCCCTGATGGCAGGGCGGGCGAATGCGGCCACCACCAGCAGAATTATCAATGTTCTGATGATCAGCAGAAGATACTCTTTGATCTTCACCCTTCTCATCCGGGTCTTCTCCAGAGACCTTAAGAATAGAAGCGAGCTGAAGAAGATCTCCTTTACCTTTTGCCGGTTGAATATGTGTATCAGGAGGGGAAGGAGTACGGCTGCTCCTGCCACCGCAAGTATGATCGGATTAAGGAAGTTGAACATAAGCTAACCATGATCTCACCCCATCCCCTGTCTCCCTCTTCGTGAAACAGAGAGGGGGAACAAGGGGGAGAGGTTCTGTTTTTTTCCTGTAGGTTCTCGGGCTACCCGAGCTATCGATCTGCGAGTTAGTTGGTTGCTTTAATCGTTAACCCCAACCTGTTCTTTCACATGGACTTCAGGAGCCTGCTGGCTTCCTTTCTTTCTTCAAAACCGCAGGGCAGGCCCAGCACCTCCTGCAAGGAGCGTTTGGCTCTGGATAGGTCTCCCCTTCTTTGATATGCCCTGCCCAAAGCCAGAAGTACCCTCCCCCGGTATACAGGCCTATCTTCCATGAACTCTGATATCTCGAGAAAGTTGACCGCAGAGTCTATCTTGCCGACGTTGAAGAAGGCCTGGCCCAACTTAAGGTATGGAATCGGCTTCTCGGGAAATTCGTGAACGAAATGTTTGGCACTGAGCACGGCTCTTTCATAAGCGCTGTTGGCCTCTTCAGTCTCCCCTGCCTCCTGGTGAATGGTTCCCAGGCCGGAATATATCTCGACCTCGTCCTGAGTTTTGGGTCGAAGGTTTTCTGCCCTCTCGAAGAGGTCTTTGGCAATGCGCAGGTCCCCCCGAGCCATCTCCAGCCGGGCCAACTCCACGTGGGAATCCGTATAGGTGGAATCCAGCGAAATCACCTTTCGGTAGTAAGACGCTGCCCTGTCGTATTCGCCTTTCAGAACTTTGATGTTCCCTAAGGTGTGCAGATACTCCAGATTCAAGGTGTCCTTGGATAGTACCTCCAGATAGAGTTTCTCTGCGGAGTCGTAGTCTCCGCTGAGATAATGGACGTACGCTAAGCTGCGAAGTATTCCGGCGTCCCTGCCGAAAAGGTCCGACATGTCCTGGTAGAGTTCGATCGATTCATCGTAATGCCGGTTCTTCATCATCATCTCAGCCGCATAGTAGAAGTCGGTGATCGTATCCCGCTGGACCTTCAGGAAGGCCAGCCACTCCTTCTCCAGGGCAGCCAGGTCCTTGTCATAGATCTCCTCGATGACCTGCTGCAAGGTTAGATCGGTGGCCTTCTCGTACATGCGTCTGAATCTGTCGACGCTGTAGGTGTTCACCAGATATCGTACAAACGACGAGGATTCCCAGAAGGCCGCGTCTTCCGGCTGCCCTCTGTAATCCCTGGTTACAGTCAGCTTGCGAAGAGGTATCCTTCTTCCGTCGGCGATTATCTTTCTTGTGTGGTGATGCGACAAAGAGAAATAGTTGCCAATCCCCTCGGCCAGCATGGGCGGCGCGTATCCCCACAACCGGTAGAAGAGAAGGAATCCCACCCCCGGGGAATCCAGGCTTCTCTCGAACAGGTTATACACCACGTAGATTTTGTTCTTGACCGGGTCGAGTCCGATATCGAATCGGTAGTCCCACGTAATCTCACTGGCCCGGCAGGGCAGCAGAAAGTATTCCATGCGGTCCATGGCCGGCTGGGTGAACCCGAACACCCCTCGAAAGCGTCTATATTCTCCCTCCGCGTGACCTTTGATGTGTGACCAGTGGAGATCAGCCAGGGAATTGAGAATATAGCGAAAATAGAAATGAGACCCGGGCAGTTCATCCCACTCCTCGGCCTCTTTGTCCCGGGTATCCAGCAGACAGTTCGGTTCAGGCAGGTCGGTGATCCTCGGAGTCAGCAGGACTTTGAAGGACTTCCCCTCCTTGACTTCAACTTCGCCCAGGAGGAATTCCTCTTTGTCCTTGGCCAGAACCCCGGTGAAGACGGTCTGGGGTCGAGGAGGCAATGTGACAAGATTCAGATCGAGCATGATGTTTCCGTCGGCCAGCACCGTGGGAGTGGTGGACAGGGTGAAATTGGCCAGGAAAGAGGCGGTCTGCACCCCGCTTTCCAGGCCTATCTCCCTTTGGTCTATCACCCGGAAGCTGGCATCGTCTCCAGATATCCCCTCCTCCACCCTGATCTTAAGCAGTACGCCTGACCCACCATACGCCGGCTGCAGACCAACCACGAAGAGAAGAATCAGAAGAATCAGGGCAATCTTGGATTTTGTTCTTTTCATTTTCACCTCGACAGTCCTTTGCCCTCTAAGAAAACCGGTAGGACCGAGTCATGACTTGCCGGTCACGACTCGCAGGCCGAAGCCTGCGGCTGCCGTTCCCGTGTCTTTTAGCAGGGCCAAGTCATTTGACCAAGCTCCTGAGCAGGTTCAGATTTTCGATGTCTCTTGCCGTTCCTCCCTCTTTGGGAGTCTCAAGAATCTTGGGGATCTTCTCCCACCTTTTGTCGTTCATGATCAGACGGAAGCCTTCCAGACCGATCTTCCCTTTGCCTATATGCCGATGCCGGTCCACACGCGAGCCAAGCTCTTTCAACGAATCGTTCAGGTGGATAACCTTAAGCCTCTGTATGCCAAGGTGTTGATCGAACAGCCCGAAGGTCTCCTCATAGGCTTTCTTGGTGCGAATATCGTATCCGGCGGCAAAGGTGTGACAGGTATCGTAGCACACTCCAAGCCGCTCATTCTCCTCGACATCGTCGATTATCTCTGCCAATTCCTGGAACCGACATCCAATGGTACTCCCCTGGCCGGCCGTAGTCTCCAGGCAGATTTTCACCTTAAACCCCTCGGTCTTCTCGTGAAGCTTGTCTATGGACTTGGCGATTTTTCGAATCCCTTCCCGTTCTCCGCTCTCCAGGTGAGCGCCCGGATGTATCACCAGGTATGGCAGGCCGAGCAACTCGGCCCGCTGCAGCTCGACCAGCATGGCCTCCATGGATAGATCGTACACATCCTTTTTGGGCGAGGCCAGGTTTATCAGATAAGCGTTGTGTCCGACCACCGGGGATATCCCGGTCTCCTTTTGCCTCTCCCGGAACTTCCTGGCATCCTCGGAGGAAAGCTCCTTGGCCTTCCACTGATTGTTGTTCTTGGTGAAAATCTGAATGGTGGCGCACCCAACCTCCTCCCCATGCTGGAAGGCGTTGAAGACCCCGCCCGAGATGGACATGTGAGCACCTATTAGGGGTTTCTTAGCCATATTTCAATCTCGATTCTTCCGATCACTTCATCGCAACCATCGCGCCGGACCATCCATCCGCTCAATCCGTTGACGCTGTTATCCGCTTAATTCGTTTAATCCGTTGACCCTGTTATCCGTTTAATCCGTTGACCGTCTGGGCGTTCACCTACCACAACCTCTGCCTTTTGCTCAAGTACGAAAACAGAGCGTAGTCGAAAGGAACCGAGGTATCCAGCAGGACGTAATCAATCAGGCTCTCCCGGCACTCCAGGGTGTACTTATCGACCAGGGCCTTGAATCTTTCCGTATACTCCTTCCTTATCTGCCAGGGAGAGGTCATCAGCTCCTCGCCCGTCTCCAGGTCCTTGAAGACGGCCAGCTCCGGGAAGGCGAAGGTTCGCTCCTTGGGGTCCAGCACGTGGAAGACGATCACCTCGTGCTTCTTGTGGCGGAAGTGCTTGAGGCCGGTTATCACCTCGGTTGGATCGTCGAACAGATCGGAGATTAAGATTATCAAGCCCCGCCTTTTGATCCGCTCGGCCATCTGGTGCAGAGCCGTGCTGATGTTGGTGGTCTCGGACGGCTCCAGCTTATCCAACTCCTGGAGGATAACGTGCAGATGACTTCGAAGAGCAGACTTGGGCGGGATGTACTGCTTTATGCCCTGATCGAAGAGCACCAGTCCGACCGAATCCCGCTGCTTCAACATCAGATATGAGAGCGCCGCGGAGAGATAACAGCTATACTCCAGCTTGTTCACCGAATTGGAACTATAACCCATCGAACCGGAGGTATCCAGCAGCAGGTAGGCCTTAAGATTGGTCTCCTCCTCGAACTCCTTGATGAAGAACCGGTCGGTCTTGGCATAGACCTTCCAGTCCACGTTCTTGAGAGGGTCACCCGGCATGTATTGTCGGTGCTCGGCGAACTCCACCGAGAAACCGTGGTAGGGGCTTTTGTGCAGGCCGGCGATGAATCCCTCCACCACCAATCTGGCCTTGATCTCCATCCCGGAGAGCTTGGAGACCACGTCCGGTTTTAGGAATCTGCGATAATCCTCTGCCATTGCTTCATCTCGTTATGGATACTCGTCCAACGGTTGCGAAACTCGTATTGATACTCGGCAAACGAAATTCGATGCTCGAATCTTCTCCTCCGCATTGCCAAATGCAACCGGCAGCCGGGGCTTGCAGCCTCGATCGTCAATCATCTCTCCTCTATTTTCTTCTGCAGAGCGTCTCCCAGCTCGGAGCGGAGGCTTTTTAGGAATTCCACCTCTTTCTGTGCCTTCTCCACCTCTCCCTTCTTCAGATAGGCGAAGCCCAGATTGTAGTGGGCTTTGGTATCCCATTGACTTCGCTGAATCACCTTCTGAAACTGCTCGATGGCCCGGTCGTAGTCTTCCCTCTGCAGGTAGATCGCACCGGCATTGGTGTAGGCCTTTGTCATCGCCGGATTAAGCTCGGTGGCCTTCTCGTACTCCTGCAAGGCCTGGTCCAGCTCCCCTTGGTTCTGATGGGTGAAACCTTGCATGAAGTGCTCCTCCGCCTGCTTCTCCTTGCCGGCACAACTCAAGAATGCAGACGTCAAAACAAGGGCCAAAAAAAGTCCAAAGAAATCTCCCCACCTCATAGGAACCTCGACATTTGAGATTAGCCTTTCAATCCGCAAGACATGTCAGAAAGGAACTCGCCGAGCTTCAAGCCTCGGTGCCAGCCTCGCAGCCGTCAACCGAGTCTCGACAGACTATTCTTCCTTCACGTCCTGGAGCAGCTTCTCGATGATCTCCATGGTGCCCACGCCGTCCGCTTCGGCATTAAAGGAGGTGACTATACGGTGCCGCAGCACCGGCTTGGCAGCCGCCTTGACGTCGTCGGTGGAGGGAGTATACCTGCCGTCCAGGATGGCCTTGGTCTTGGCGCCTAAGATCATGTATTGAGAGGCTCGCGGCCCGGCTCCCCAGCTCACCCAGTTCTTGATGTAGGGAAGCGAGTTGTTCTCGCCCGGCCTGGTGCTGCGGGCCAGCCTGACCGCATAGTTTACCACGTGATCCGAGACCGGGACCCGACGGGCAAGTTTTTGCAGCCTTATGATCTCGTCGGCTGCCATCAGCTTGTCCAACTCCCACTCGTAGGCGCTGGTGGTGGAAGTGACGATGGTATTCTCCTCCTCCTCGGAGGGATAGTCCACGTAGATGTTGAACATGAAGCGGTCCAACTGAGCCTCGGGCAGCGGATAGGTTCCCTCCAACTCGATGGGATTCTGAGTAGCTAACACGAAGAAGGGTTCGGCCAGTTTATATGTCTCGCCTCCCGCTGTTACCTCGTGCTCCTGCATGGCCTGCAGCAGCGCAGCCTGGGTCTTGGGAGGGGTTCGGTTTATCTCGTCGGCCAGCACGATGTTGGAGAAAACCGGGCCTCGGACGAACCTAAAGGCCCTCTCGCCGGTGGAGACGTTCTCCTCGATGATCTCCGTCCCGGTGATATCGGATGGCATCAAATCCGGTGTGAACTGAATTCGATTGAACTTAAGGTCGAGTATGCGGGCGATGGTCGAGATCATCAGGGTCTTGGCCAAACCGGGCACACCGATTAAAAGGCAGTGGCCATTGGAGAGAAGGGCAACCAGAAGCTCATCGATGACCCTCTCCTGCCCCACTATCACCTTTTTGATTTCGCTCTTTATCTTGTTGCGCGCTTCGTTCAGCTTCTCTACAGCTTCCAAATCCTGTTTTTCTGCCATGTTTTCCTCCTAAGTGGTCAATAGTAATATACATCCGAAGCATAGGGAAAATTGAACAATTTTTGAAAAATAGGAGGCTCACAAGCCTGTACGCAGAGGATCGCAAAGCGGCTGATTTGCTTTACCGAGAGGAAGCTGAAGTCGGGGAGAGTCGAAGTATCTCTTGACAAATAGCCGCTTGTCTGTATCCTGTGGTTGAATTCTGTTGAATGTTGCCGGGAGGGTTTTCGCCCTTTTAGCCTTCCCGGAGACGAAGAGCGGGAGGGGAATTCCGGAAGTTCTATTGTAAGGTATAATCGAGAATCCTGTAACACTGATATCCGGAGGTGCAAGATGAGTAAATTGCTTTCGATCTTGCCGTTGGTGGCGACATTTGTTTTGTTCCAGGTTTTTGCTCCGGTGGACGCATGGTCAATACCTCAAGGTGCCTGCTGCTATCCTGACGGCTCCTGTGCTGATCTTCTGGATTCGGCAGACTGTGAAGGTCAAGGTGGAGTGTACCAGGGTGATGGAACCAGCTGCGCCGGGGTCGAATGTGCTGCTCAACCTCAAGGCGCCTGCTGCTATCCGGACGGTTCTTGTGCTGACGATCAATATCAGGCACAATGTGAAGCTGACGGCGGTACGTACATGGGCGATCTGACCACCTGCGCTCAGATCGAATGTGACCCTCAACCTCAAGGCGCATGCTGCTATCCGGACGGTTCTTGCGCTGACGATCAATACCAGGCACAATGCGAAGCTGACGGCGGCACGTACATGGGCGATCTGACCATCTGCGCTCAGGTTGAATGTGACCCTCAAGCTCAAGGCGCCTGCTGCTATCCTGACGGTTCCTGTGGTGACGATCTAACCCGGACAGAATGTTCAGGTCAAGGCGGCGTATACATGGGCGATGGAACCGCCTGCTTTGAGGTTGAATGTGACACTGACGTGAAAGATGAGACCGCCGACAAAGAGAAACCGCCCCGATTTGCTCTTTTTCCAAACCATCCCAACCCTTTCAACCAAGCCACCAAGATAGAATTCACGCTGGCAAATTCTGGCTTTGTCAGCCTGATCATCTATGATCTGTTGGGAAGAGAGGTAAGGACTTTGGCTTCGGAACATTTGCCCTCGGGTTACAAGTCTGTGCTTTGGGATGGGAAGAATGCTTCGGGAGAAGACGTCGCCTCAGGAATTTACTTCTACCAATTGAAAGTCCGAGATTACTCTGCGACCAGAAGACTGGTGTTGCTGAAATGAGTCTCTCTTGATTTGGGAACTCATTCAGTTGTTACAGAAGCGGCCGAGCCTCTGAATGAAAGGCTCGGCTGTTTTGCATCCAGCCCGCCGTCGGACAAAATCTGCTTGCGGCCGAGGCAAACCAGGTTATATTGAGGATGTAACCACGTTCCTTTCGCACGGGCTGTTGCAGTCAGTTTTTGTGGGTGCTCATTGATAGCGCGGGAGGTCTGATGCGTTCGTCAGTCATTACCTTCTTTGTTTCATTCCTGATTGTATTTTACGCAGGGGCAAAGGCTGCGCCCCAGATTCCTCGAGGCGCATGGCAGCGGTGCATCGGAGACGTGCCCGTGAGTTGCCAGAGCAATTGTCCAAATAGGGGAATCGCGCTGGGAGGATTCGGGGCCGGTTCCTTCATGTACAACATCAGCGGTTCCTTCGGGCCCTGGGCGGATGAAGTGGGAGAATACAGCAAGATCTGGCTGACCGGGGCAGCCTTTCACGTTTATGAAAAGAGAGAAGAAGCGGTAATCGCAAAATCCCTTTGCACCCAGCAATCCGTGATGCCGGTATCCTGGAACGCACTCCTGACAGGAGATGGCACCTACTATGCCATGCAGCCCAAAGGATGGTGTGTCTACGACTGTTTCCGTTCCGAAATATCATCCGAATTCTTCAGTCCGATAATCCCCGGCAACTACCAGCAGACCTCCTACCCGGTAGCGGTGTGGCAGTTTCAGATATCCAATCCATCTGCTGATTCGGTCGAGGTATCGGTCATGTTCACCTGGCCCAACCCTCCCTTCAGCGGCGGGAGTCAGACCAGAACCGGTTTGACAAATCAACTGTTTCAAGATTCGGGGATCACCGGCGTTGTATTGAAGGCAAGTCATCCATCCAACACCCCCGAGACCCAGAATTCCGAGTGGTGCATCGCTGCGGCAGCAACAGGGGGTCTGGTTGTATCCTATGCCAGTTGGGACTACTCAGGCGACGGAAGTGACATCTGGAGCCAGTTTGCCGATGACGGGCTTCTGTCCGACAGCATAAATCCTATCGAATCCGCCGCGGCCATCGCAGTGAAAACGATCTTGGGGCCGGGTGACAGCGCAGTGATTCCGGTGGTTCTTTCCTGGGACTTCCCGGTGGTAGAGTTCAAAAGCACATACGGAGTAGGTCAGAGCACGCAGTGGTGGAAGAAATACTGCGAGCATTTTGACACGCTGAGTGATAACTCCTTCGAGATCGCGGTGGAAGCTCTTGGTTATCATCAAAGCTGGGAGGATCAAATCGACACATGGATATCATCGTTCACAGACGACCCCAGGTATCCCGATTGGCTGCTCTGCGCCGCCTTTAACGAGTTGTACTACAATCAGTTCGGTGGCTCCTTCTGGGAATCTGGTTTAAGGTCCGGACATGCCGATGAATTCATGGGATTACATACCGAGGATCACAAGAACTTCATCATGGAGTGCCAGGCTTACCCGCTGGCCGGCGAGATCGACGTGAGTCATTACAGCTCGATCGTCTATGCCAAGTTCTGGCCGGAGATGGAGAGAGACCTGATCAGGTGCCACGCGGACGTGGTGACGCATTATGACCAATGCGATCCTACGTTGCCTTATCAGACCTCCATGGAGATCGGCGCACCCAGAGACATGTCCGCCGACTACTGCAGGATCGGCGATCCCTTCTTCGTCTTCGACCCGCACGCCTACCGCAGCCGGCCTGCGCCCTGCGCAGACGGACAAATCCACGTTCAGGCGGACAACTCGTCGAAGTTCATTCAGCGCTGCTGGAGATACTACTCCCTGTATGAGGATATGGAGTTTCTGGAGTACGTCTGGCCTGCGGTGGAGAGCACCTACGTCTTCATGAAGATGTACGACTGTGAACCTGAGCCAAGGGATTCATTGCCGGACATTCGCGGATACGACAACACCTATGACGGCTGGGGCATGTGGGGCACGGATATGTACAGCGGTGGATTTTGGATCGGGGCGCTGGAGGCGATGGATACTATGGCGGCGATCTTGAGCAAACCTGTAAGGGTTGAAGTCCAAGCCTGGCTGGAAGCGGCCAAGCGGAACCTGGATGCCCAGTTGTGGGACTCCGCCGGGCAGTACTATAGGATCGATACGGAGAGCGCCTATCCGACCGCCGTGTTTAGCGATGCCTTATGTGCCCAGCGCTACTGCGAGCTATTCGGCTTGCCCGACATCCTGCCTCGCTGGAAGATGAATGCGCACCTGCAGAAGGTGTATAACGTAAACGTCCTTCCAAACCTCGATTTTGGCGCCAGACTGGGCAGGTTGCCGGATGGTTCAACCGTCCCCACCGGTGACAGAGACACCCGCGAATATTGGGTCGGGACGACCTATTACGTGGCGGCCATGATGTTTCGTGCCGGGCTAACGGACGAAGCTCTCAACACCGCGTGGGGATCATACTATCCGGTTTACGAGGCGGAGCACTTGGCCTACTGGTTCAACACACCGGAGGCCTGGCGTGACAACGGCCTCTCCCCCAGACCAAGCGGCTATCCCCATCAGTACCAGCGGGCCAGGGCGGTCTGGGAGTTGATGTTCGAGATTAAGAGAGATACCACCTTTTATCAGACCGGCGACATCAACAGCGACGGCATGATCGACGTTGGAGACGTCGTGTACCTGGTCAGCTATCTCTACAAGAACGGTCCTGCTCCCTCCCCGATCGACGCGGGAGACTGCAACTGTGACGACATAGTCAACGTGGGCGACGTCGTGTACCTGGTAAGCTATCTATATAAAGGAGGCCCGCCCCCCGGCTGCCCCAAGGCTCCGCTGTTCGTCCCCGACAGACCGGTGCGAATCTCGAACTGAGACGGATCGAGCAAACCTTGAGGGCCCGTCAAGAAACGTTTTTGTAGGGGCGAATCTTCAGATTCGCCCGCATTCATGGGGCGGAGCTAAAGCTCCGCCCCTACATGTTCCGTTCCACCCGGCGCGCGCCCGCACGTTAGCAGGCCGGGCGTCTCGCCCGGCAACGGTCGCTTCCCAGAGAGCAAAATCACCACAAGATTTGTGGTGATGCAGATCGCCCGAGTGTTATTGAGGAGAGTTGTGTGCCAGCCGGTAGACCGGGTTCAGCCTGCCCTTCGGTCCTGCCTCGCACTGAGTGCGCTCGGCACGAAGTGAGACCTCAGGGTCGAAGGAAAGGGCATCTTGCCCGGTCCAGGCCACGCGTTAAGGACGGATGCACCTTCCACCGTGAGTAAGAAGGAAATGATAGCAAGACCACGATTACAGGCGATAAGAATTTTTCAAAAACTAACCTCAAAACCCCCTGAAAGGCCTGTTTCGCCAGTTTCGCCGGTGCGGCCAAGCAATGATCATGTTGTGGTGGGAAGCGCTCCCTCCCCACTGTCACCGTCAACCGACCATCTTGCCCGGCAATAGCCGCTTTGCCAGAAGGCAATTTCGCCACAATTCTTGTGGTGATGCAAATAGGTCGAGTATCAGTGAGGAGACTTATGTGCCGAAAAGACGTTCACATTCACCAGGTCGGATTCCTTCGATCCCCTCTCTCAACCTTGCGCAACTGCGCACGGATGCCGCTATCTCTTCGGGTGAAAGCCGGATCAACGTCAACCTGGGGTTGCGGGTGATGAAGATTTCTCAAAATGAAGTCGCGCACGTCCCGCACGTCTCGCAAGTCCGGCGCAGCCCTTGTTCGAGCGGGGGTTGCACGGACGCCCGGACGGGGGCATCTGCCTTCCCATCTGCGAACCCCGGCCGGATCCAAGCGGATGAATGGTCATGTAGGGGCGAATCTTCCCTTCGAATTCCTCAGGGCGGTGACAGTCCGGCTTCGCTCACTGTCCCTGAGCAAGGTCGAAGGGAGCAAAGTCGAACCGTAGATTCGCCCGCAGAACACAAAGGGCGGAGCTAAAGCTCCGCCCCTACATCTATCTGATCGGGCGGGGGTTGAACCCTCGCCCGAACACCGGCGTGGTTTTGGAGTGCGTCATGCCAAAGGCAGATCCGCCTACGGCGGAAAAGCTTGTTGAAACGAAGTGGAAATCCCGCCTTGCGGGGCTTTCGCGGTTTTCTTGGACAGAAATTCGCAGTACCACCGGCAGTTTGATTCATGCTAAAATCGCACCAGCCCCGCCAGGGCGGGATCTCCGCCCAGCTACGACAAGCTGGTGCACTCCGGTTTGGCTCTCCGCTAGCCTCCTTGAATAAGCGCGTACAAAAAGGGCGGAGCTTCAGCTCCGCCCTTACATTCCTCGCACACCCATTGCCGCACAAGACGGCAACTCATTTCTTCTTCTTTTCCGGCTCCGGTACTTCCTCTTCTATGCCGGCCAATTTCCTGGCAAGCTCGGCCTTGTCATCTAACTTGGCATTTGCGCGGACAACCAGCTTGGCTCCATCCGGCGAGCCTCCCCCGTGCATACATCCGGGAACACCGGGACCGATGGTAAGCCATTCCACCAACCGGGCCGCCCGGGTGCGCACCTCGGCCGAGGATTTGGCCTTCAGGTATTTCTTTACCAGATGCCCGTACTTCTCGTCTTCGAAATCGATCCAGGAGGGCATGCAGCCGGTCTCACCGATGCCGCCGGCAATGTCCTGAGCCAACACGGATGTTTCGTAAGGCAAGCTTCCCACGTGCACCTTGTTGACATTGGAGAGCAGAGGATTGGACTGCCACACTCCGGAGGGATGTTTTCTTCCCAGCGCGGCGGCGGCAACCCCCATTCCGAAGGTGGTCTCGTTGTTGATCACCATGCGGGTCAGCTTGTCCGAGAAGACCTTGGAGGGAAGGCCGTTGGCCCGTGCCATCAGCATGGCCGCTCCCACCTTTACGTCCCCCTGCCCTGCCACGCAGCCGCCGATGGCGGTCCGGTAGGGCATGATGAAATTCAAAACCGCGCTCAAGCTGTATTTGTGTTCCCCGCACATGAACACCCTCTCCTTGGGGATGAAGACATTCTCGAAGAAGAGATAAGCCTGGGTGATTCCCCCCTTCTCCACCGGAATGTCGAAGCCTTCCTCCTCCTCCCTGGTGTCGGACGGACGGCGGGTCTCCACGATGGTCAAACCCTCCGTATCCCTGGGGATGACGAAGGCGATGGCCCAGTCCCCTTCGGTTTCCCGGTAACCGGCACCGGGAAGTACAAAGATCTCGTTCGAGGCCGCCACGCCGCAGATCATCACCTTGGCGCCCTTGACCACAATACCGTTTTCTCTCTCATCCATCAAATGGAGATTCATGTCGGGGTCATCCTGCTGTGAGGCCGCCTTGGTCCTATCCCCCTTGGGATCGGTTAGGGCGCCGGAGATGGCGATATCGTTCTTCTGCGCCTCAAGCAACCACTTCTTCAATCTCTCATGGTAATCCGTACCCAGGTCCTTATCCATGTCATAAGTGGTTGCCCACATGGCGTTGATGCAGTTCCAGCCCACGCATCTGCCCCCCGTGCAGGTGCCTGTTACGTTGAAGAGAAGGCGTTTCATCTTGCAGTTTGCCACCATGTCTTCCAGGCTTCCGATGATGGAAAGGTAGCGGGATATCTTCTCCCCGGTCAGGCTTGAGGTGGTGGTAAGCATATCCTGATATTGCGGATCGTTCTGTAACTCGTAAATCCGGGCGTGTCCTTCCACCGTGGACCTGGTGGCCGGATGGGTGGTCACGTCCTCTATCAGCTTGCCGAATTTGTGGACGTTGGGCCGCATTTTCCGCAGGCTTTGCTTGTACTCGTCAACCGTCTTTAGTGCCATTATACACCTCCAGAGTTTCAAACAGTTTAGAGCAACCTGATATTATACACAATTCTCAGCAGAGATCAAGCGTATTATGTTGAAACAGATTGAATAAGAGACCGGAGTTTGTGAAAAAGATTACAAAGTCAGCAAAAAAGGGGTTGCCAAGAACGCGAATTTGGTTATTATAGATGTTTGGTTTTGTCGAACCGAGGAGCGTTCAGCGGAAAGAAGGTTAGATCAATGCCTATAGCAAAAGTCATGGTGGTCGGCGGGGGCGTTATGGGGAGGGGAATATCCCGGCTTCTGGCAGGCGCGGGAATCGACGTCACCCTGGTGGATCTGAGCCAGGATATCATCAAGGAGAGTTCCAAGGATCTGTCCGAGGAGATGGACTCGGACATACAGAAATGGGGAATGACCGAGAGCGAGAAGAAGGCTATCCTCTCCCGGATAAGTTGGACCACCAAGTACGATGATGCTTCGGAGGTCGACCTGGTGGTGGAGGCCGTTCCCGAGGACTTGGAGCTCAAGCAAAAGCTGATGGTCAAGCTGGATAAGGTTACTCGCCCGGAGATCGTGTTGATCAGCCATACCTCCACCCTATCCATAACCGAGGTGGCCGCCGCCACCAAAAGGCCGGACAAGGTGATCGGGCTTCATTTCCTTCCCCCGGTCACAAAGATTCCCCTGGTGGAGGTGGTCAGGGGATTGAAGACCTCTCCGGAGACTTTAGATCAGATCAAGGAGTTTGCCGAACAGCACCTGGGCAAGACCGTGGTCACGGTTTACGAATATCCCGGCTACGTGACCACCCGGATAATCGTCCCCCTTTTGAACGAGGCCATGCACGTGCTTCTGGAGGGCATCGCCACGGCCACAGACATCGACACCGCCATGAAGCTGGGCTACGGTTTCAACGTCGGACCGCTGGCTCTGGCGGACATGATGGGCTTGGATGAGGTGATGCGCTGGATGGAGAATCTCTTGGACGAGCTTTCCGATCACAAGTACAACCCCTGCCCGCTTTTGAGAAAACTGGTGCGCGCCGGACATCTGGGCAGGAAGACCGGACAGGGGTTTTTCAGGTATGACGAGGAGGGGAACAAGCTGGGAGAGGCTGACTTATTTCCCAGATGGCAGAAGTAACCTAAGCAGAGGATAGACTCCCCGGGGTTGGTGACAGATGAAGATACTTGTTTTAAACTGCGGCAGTTCATCCATAAAATACCAGTTCATTGACGTGGACAAACGTTATGTGCTGGCCAAGGGTGCGGTATCGCGGATCGGAATGAGCGCCGCGGTTCTGGTGCACAAGCCTCACGACCGGCCCGAGGTCACGGTGTCCGGAGAAATGCTGGATCACGCCCAGGCGGTGGAGCACGTCATCGCCATGCTGCTTTCGCCCAATCACGGCGTGATCAGAGACAGGGCGGAGATAGACGGGGTGGGTCACCGGGTGGTGCACGGAGGCGAGAAGTTTCCCGATTCGGCGCTGATAGACCGTGACGTGATGCAGGTTTTAAGGAGCTGTATCGAACTGGCGCCGCTTCACAACCCGCACAATATCAGGGGAATAAGAGCCTGCGAGCAGATTCTTCCCGGGGTTCCCCAGGTGGCTGTGTTCGACACCGCCTTTCATCACAAGATGCCGCCCAGCGCCTACGTCTACGGGATCCCATATGTTCTTTACAAGAGACACGGGATAAGAAGGTACGGCTTTCACGGGACATCCCATTCCTATGTCTCCCGGCTGGCGGCCGAGATGATGAACCGCCCCATAGAGGAGTTGAACCTGATCACCTGTCACCTGGGAAACGGTGCCAGCGTGGCGGCCGTACGGGGCGGCGTCTCGGTGGACACCTCCATGGGGTTCACCCCCTTGGAAGGTCTTCTGATGGGCAGCCGTTCGGGAGACTTGGATCCTGCCATCATCCTGCACGTGATGGCCCGGGAGGAGCTGTCGCTGCACGAGGCCAACACCCTGCTGAACAAACACAGCGGTCTGCAGGGCATATCGGGAATCTCCGGTGACATGCGCGATATAATCGACGAAGTTGACAAGGGCAACTCCGCCGCCCAGTTGGCCTTGGACGTATACTGCTATCGCGTTCGGAAGTACATCGGGGCCTACGCCGCAGCGCTGGGAGGTCTGGACGCTCTGATCTTCACCGCAGGCATCGGTGAGAACTCCCCCCTGGTAAGGCAGAGATCGTGCGAGAGCTTGGAGTTTCTGGGAATCAAAATCGATCCGCAGAAGAACGAAGGGACGGGAGGCAGACAGGCACGCGAGATCCAGACCGGAGATTCGAAGGTCAAAGTGTTTTGCATCCCGACCAATGAGGAGCTGGTGATAGCCAAGGACACCAAGAGGGTCATCCAGGAGGCAAAAGAACAGCAGAAGATGCACAAGGGGGTTTAAAGTTGAGAAGAGCTCTTTGGGTAATGCTCGGCCTGTCCATGATGATGGCTTGTGAGGAATCAAAGTTGGGAATTCTCCAGCGAAGGCTGGACAATTTCAGAAACATACTGCCCGCACAACTAAGGGAGAGCTTCGACTCGTCAGACTACGGCGCGGTGGCGCAGGGAATCGATTCCCTGGTCCAGGCTGATGCTGATTTCAGAGAACGATACGAGAACCTGAAGCACGAGGAACTGATAGATGTCTTCTCCGCAGAAGAGGCGGTGGATTTCTTCCGAGAGCATTTCGTGGAGGAGATCGAGAGACTTAAACGAAGCAAGGAGAGCAACTGGTAGGAAACGCAACCTCCCGGTGGGCTTCCTCCGTTTTTGCCTGATTTGACGTGCCGATTCCCATTCTTTCGTGCTGACCTCTAATTACTTTCACAGGAGGACGGATTGAACGAGATACTCGAGCTAACCAGGCTGGCCCCGGAAATAAACCTGCTCAAGCTTAAGGTCCCGTTGATCACCAAAAAGGCGAAGGCGGGTCAGTTTGTGGTGCTGCGCATCAACGAGGAGGGTGAGAGGATTCCCATGTCCATCACCGATCTGGATCCCGAAACCGGTGTGCTCACCATAATCTTCCAGGAGGTCGGCAAATCCACCGCCCATCTGGCGACTCTGAAGAGGGGCGACCGCTTAGCAGACGTAGTGGGACCTCTGGGAGTTCCCACTCACATAGAGAAGTTCGGCACCTGCGTATGCGTGGGCGGAGGAATCGGAATAGCCCCCATACACTTCGTGACCAAGGCATTGAAGCAAGCGGGAAATAAGGTTATCTCCATCATCGGCGCCCGCAGCAAGAATCTGCTGATCTTGGAAGAGGAGATGAAGAATCTAAGCGACGAGCTTATGATCTCCACCGACGACGGCAGCTACGGCCATAAGGGTTTCGTGACCGATCTTTTGACCCAGCTTCTCTCCTCGCAGAAGGAGGAGGTGAAGTTCATCATGGCCATCGGGCCGGTGATCATGATGAAGGCGGTCTGCGGGGTGACCGGTCCGCGGGGGATCAATACCGTGGTAAGCTTAAATCCGGTCATGGTGGACGGCACCGGCATGTGCGGGGCCTGCCGGGTGACGGTAGGGGGCAAGACCAAGTTCGCCTGCGTGGACGGGCCGGATTTCGACGGGCTTCAGGTCGATTTCGACGAGCTCATAAAAAGACAGGCTATGTACCAGAAACAGGAAAAGCTCGCCATGCAGAGATTCGAGAAGATGTGCGGGGCGCAGACCGAAGGAGGGGTATCGTGATGGAGATGAAGGAAAGGTTGAAGATACCCCGACAGAAGATGCCGGAGCAGACTCCCCAGGATAGGGTCAAGAACTTCAAGGAGGTGCCCTTCGGTTTAACCCCCGAGCTGGCCCAAAAGGAAGCTTTAAGATGCCTGCAGTGCAAGAAGGCGGTTTGCGTTGACGGTTGTCCGGTGGAGATAAACATCCCGGAATTCATCCGGCTGATTGCCGAGGGGGATTTCGGCGCGGCAGCCAGGGAGTTAAAGAAGAACAACAGTCTCCCCGCCATCTGCGGAAGGGTTTGTCCCCAGGAAGATCAGTGCGAGAAGGTCTGCACCCTGGCAAAGAAGTTCGACCCGGTGGCGATCGGAAACTTAGAGAGGTTTGCCGCCGATTGGGAGAGAGAGCAGGGCAAGGTGGAGATACCGGAGGGTGCGCCACCGACCGGAAAGAAGGTGGCCATAGTGGGTTCGGGACCGGCCGGGTTGACCCTGGCCGGTGACTTGATCAAGCTGGGACATCAGGTGACCATCTTCGAGGCGCTGCATAAGACCGGGGGAGTGCTGGTCTACGGCATACCGGAGTTTCGGCTTCCCAAGACCATCGTCCAGTCGGAGGTGGACTACTTGGAGAAGCTGGGCGTGGAGATCAAAACCAGCTTCGTGATAGGAATGCTCTGGAGCATCGACGAGCTGTTCAAGGAGGGATATCACGCCGTCTTCATCGGGACCGGCGCGGGACTTCCAAACTTCATGCGTATTCCCGGGGAGAATCTCAACGGGATATACTCGGCCAACGAATATCTCACCAGATCCAATCTGATGAAGGCCTACGATTTCCCCAACTACGACACCCCCATCCACTCCGGCAAGAACGTGGTGGTTTTGGGCGGGGGGAATACCGCCATGGATTCGGTCCGCACGGCATTGAGGCTGGGCGCGGACAACGCCTACATCATGTACCGACGTTCGAGAAAAGAGATGCCGGCGCGGCTGGACGAGATTCACCATGCCGAGCAGGAGGGTGTGCAGTTCCATTTTCTGACCACGCCCATCAAATACAACGGGGATAACAATGGTTGGGTCACCTCCATGGAGTGCCTGAAGATGGAGTTGGGCGAGCCGGATGCCTCGGGACGAAGGCGACCGGTGCCCATCGAGGGATCGAACTTCGTCATGGAGGTAGACACTGTCGTGGTGGCCATCGGCAACAGCTCCAATCCCCTGGTGCCTCAGACCACGCCGGGGCTGGAGGTGAACAAGTGGGGGAATATCATCGCCGATCCGGAGACCGGAAGAACTTCGCGTGAGGGCGTGTGGGCAGGAGGGGATATAGTGACCGGAGGGGCAACCGTGATATTAGCGGCCGGAGCGGGGAAAAAGGCGGCTAAGGACATCCATCGCTATCTGCAGAACCTCTGATTACCCTGATATGTGCTTAGATAAGCAACAGCGCCCGCCAGGCTTTCGAAACTGGCGGGCGCTTTTTTTCAACAGGAAATCCGGTTGTCTCAGAGTCGGTCTAATCCTTTTCTTACGGGTTGCCGGGAGAGGGTCCATTCCTGTACAGGTAATTGACCAGGTATAGAATGTCGCCCACGTCCACGACCTCATCCAAATTGACGTCTCCGCACGCGTTGACGGGATCGCACTGGGGCGCCGCCCCCCCCTTGTAAAGGTAACTGACCAGGTGGACCACGTCTCCGATGTCTACGATTTCGTCACCGTTGGTATCGCCGCACAGCACAGAGCCGCAGCTATAGATGAAGACCGAGAAATCGTCAACACCAGCTTCCACAACTGAACCATCGTTCAGATCAGATGCTTCGAAGCGCACCCTGACCTGATCGGTGGGGGTGACAAAATCGCTCACCCAGAAGTCATGCTCCTTCCAACCGGAGGGGCTTACCGGACCGATGGTCTCTGCCAAAGTCCAGTTTGCGCCATCGTTGCTGGAGACATAGACCTTAAACAGGTCGTTGTCGGGATCGGCCCCGAAGTTGTTGGTGTACCACAAGGCGTAATGAACCCTGGCATCCAGGCCTGCGCTGGCATCTACAGACGGCGAGATCAGCCAGGTGATTCCTCCGTCCACGTCCGAATTGCCGTACACGTTGTCGGTCAGATAGCAGCTTCCCGAACCGTCGTAATCGGTGGGAGGATCGCCCCTTTCGCCGCCGCCAGCCGGAACGCCGCGATCCCAGGCGCCGTCGGTGAGGTAAGGATCATTCTCTACTGTCCATCCGAGATGCGTCTCGAAGTTGTCGGCAAAGACGGCTGCCAGCTCTCCCACCACAGACGAATACACGGTAACAGGAGCATCCCACGGGCTGTAGATCACTCCGGCCTCGACCGCCTCGGCGCTGAAATAGTACTCCGGAGTGTCATTGCAGCCGGCTGACGGCAAAACGGCCCCGAAGAGATTCCCACCCAGCGAAACAAATGGCGAGGTCAGATAGCTGCCCCCGTCGTACCGATAATAAAGCGTGCCGGTTCCGGGAACCAAGACATCAGCAACCTCTTCGATCTCTACGCTAACGGTGCAGGGCGCGCCCGGGCTGATGTACTCGGGCAAGCCGTTAGGGAGGAGAATCCTCAGAGCCGGATCTATGGTCACCAGACCCTTCATGCAGAAATTGGCCGTTCCGGTCCAGGGGGGATCATCGTAATCCTGAAGATCAACCCAGATTCCCCCGTCTTTGTAATAGCTTTCACCCGGACGAGCCGATGACTCCACTATGGTGCGGTACTGCGCACCCAGAAGCACCGGCACGTCGGAGGTGCGGTCGTAGGGATGTCCGCCGTCGGATAGCTGCAGGTAAATGAAGAAGTCGTCATCCGGATTCAGGTTGACCGGCGTATCCAAGTCGACCGTATGGAATCCGGTATATTCGATGGTTCCCGACTTGGTGGAGAGCAGGTCTAACAGCTCTCCCCCTTCGAAACGGTCGTATATTGTCACGGTATAGCTGACGTTATCCGCGGCCGTGAAGAAGTTCACCGCCCTGAGCACCTCCTCGCCCATCTCGGAACCTTCCGCAACAAAGGCATTGAATGCTTCGCTGCAATCGGTCTTGGTGTCGCGCCAGCCGTGATAATCGTGACAGTAAACCCGGTCATAGGCTAACGGCTCCACATCCTGAAAGGAAATGGCCCCCATCTCCGGGTGCTGGCAGGCGTGCTTATCATAGTAAGAGATCCAGAAGTAGCCGGCCAGACCCCATGAACTTCCCCAACTGTTCTTGCAAAGCCACGCCCCTGGCAGCGGGGCGTCGGTGGTCTTACTGTCATCCCAGCCCACGATGCCGATGGCATGGTTAGGATCCAGGGTGCTGGTCGGCGGCTGGTAGTGCTCGTAGTTGGCATTGATGAAGGCGCCATCGTAGCACATGCAGGTACCCATCACGCCTTCTGCCATAATCTTGTTTTTGATGGTGTTTATGTTGCTCAAATCCGTGCCTGCCACGAACCATTCGATGTCTCGCGGGTAATAGTAGTGATAGCTGGGGTCGGATCTGAGAGGGGGCGAACTGTACGACTGCCCGTCGATGTCCCGCACCGCGCCCTCGGCCCTGGAGAGATATGCCGAGGTCACCCGGTAATCACCCCCCTCGTGCACCACCAGCCCGCCGCCGGTGGGAGGATCGGTGTCGTCGTTGTTATGCTGGTTGAACCCGTTCCACCAGTCAAGATGGTATTCGGCCAGGTTGGGCTCGCCGGCCTCCCCGGCCGCCGCCCAGCCACCGGTCATCAGAAGGTTTCCCTCCATGGCGGCCATGGCCCCGTGGGTCCAACAGGTGCCGCCGGTCTGGCTTTTCACCGAGGTCACGTAGTTTTCACCTCCCACGTCCCGCAGGTCGTAAGAGCTGGGCGGATCCGCAGCGGCCGAAGCCGCAAAGGCCAGGACCAGAAACGAGAGAACCAGGGTGAGTCCTACGATCTTTCCCTTTTTTATCATTTGATGTTTCTCCTCTTATTGTGCATCAGACGTTGAGTGGAACCTTGAGGCGGTTTTCGATTAGGATGGTCAGCGTCGTTTATTCGGTAGAGCCTGGGAGTTCATCTTGGAATCCCTGGGTCACGTCCCCGGTTGTAGACCCTATTGTTTAATATACACTTTCTACCGGATTTGTCAACCCCTCAAAGTGCCTTAAGCAAGGGAATAGGCCCGTGCGAATTTAGCATAAAGAAGTGGGGTCGATTCACTCGTCGTCACCCGCCACAGGCGGGGAGTCGACCCCACGGTCTTTTCTTGAGCGCAGCTCCTCCCGGGCAGCCAAGGAGCGCATGCCGGTTGTACAAAGCGGGCCACTCTTCCTTTAGGGAGCGCCGGGGGCCGGACCTTCTCTGTACAGGTAATTGACCAGATAAAGAATGTCGCCCACGTCCACCACACCATCACGATTGACGTCGCCGCAATCGGTCACCGGATCGCACTCCGGCGGGGAACCGTTCTTGTAGAGGTAACTGACCAAATAAACCACGTCTCCTATATTCACCTCTCCGTCCGCGTTCACGTCTCCGCAGGAGGTCAGGCAGGTGTACACAAATACGCTGAAGTCGTCGATTCCTGCCTCCACCACCGAGGGAAGGCTGATATCAGAGACTAAGAAGCGAACTTTCACCTGTCCGGTGGGTGGAACAAAATCTTCGGCCAGGAAACTGCGCACCGTCCAACCCGGCGACGTCTCAGGCCCGATCGTCTCCACCAAGGCCCAGTCGGCGCCGCCGTTGTTGGAGACGTAAACCTTGAAGTAATCGTTGTTCGGATCTCCGCCGAAGTTGTTGGTGTACCAAAGCGCGTATTGGACCGTAGCACCGACACCCATGCTGGTGGAGATGTTCGGTGAGATGAGCCAGGTGAACCCACCATCCACGTCCGAGTCACCATCCTGGTTTTCGGTCAGATAGCATTGTCCGGATCCGTCGTAATCGGTCGGCGGATCGCCCAAATCGCCCCCGCCCACCGGAATCCCCCGTTCCCATTCCCCTCCGGTCAAACTCGGATCGCTCTCCACCGTCCAGCCCAGAGAGGTCTCGAAGCTGTCAGCGAAGACCGGAGCGATGGTTCCCACGAAGGCGGAGTAGACCGAAGCGGGAGCGTCCAAGGGCTGGTATATGGTGCCCATCTCCGTCCCCTCTGCGCTGAAGTAGAACTCCAGAGTCCGGGGACAGCTTATCGGCGGCAGTTCAGCCTGGTACAGATCGCCGCCTAAGGGAGTCAGGGCCGACTCAAGATACGTGCCGCCGTCATCGCGATAATGAATCATCCCCGAGCCCGGTACGTAGGTATCCTCGATCTCAACGATCTGCACCCGGATGGTGACGGGAGTATACGGTTCGACCGACTCCGGCAGACCGTCCGGAAAGAGGATGCCCAAGGGGTTCTCCGAAGTGACCAAACCCTTCATGCAGAAATTGGCCGTGCCGGTCCAGGGAGGATCATAGAAACTCTGCAGGTCCACCCAGGAGCCGCCATCCTTGAAGTAGCTCTCACCGGGACGGGCAGACGACTCCACGATGGTCCGATACTGGGCCCCCAGCAAGACCGGAACGTCGGATGTGCGGTCGTAGGGATGGCCTCCGGCCGACAGTTTAAGATAGATGTAAAAGTCGTCGTTGGGCGTGAGCGATATCGGCGCATCCAGATCCATCGTGTGGAATCCCGAATACTGTATGAAACCGGTTAGGCCGGAAAGCTGATCGAGAAGTTGGCCGCCTTCGAAACGGTCATAGACGGTAACCGTATAGTCCACGCTGTCAACGGCAGTGAAGAAGCTCACCGCCCTCAGCATCTCCTTACCCTCGGTGGGAACGCCCGCGGTGAAGGCATTGAATGCCTCGCTGCAATCGGTCTTGGTATCCCGCCAGCCGTGGTAATCGTGATAGTAGATCTGATCGTAGGCCATAGGCTCCACGTTTTGAAAGGAGATGGCTCCCATCTCCGGATGCTTGCCGCAGTGCTTGTCGTAGTAGGAGATCCAGAAATAGCCGTCCAGGCCCCAGTTTCCCCAACTGTTCTTGCACAGCCAGGCCCCGCGCTGGGGAGCTTGAGTGTATTTGTTGTCATCCCATCCCACGATGGCCACTGCGTGGTTGGGATCCAGGGAGCTGGAAGGTGGCTGGTAGTGGGTGTAGTAGGAGTAGTTCATGAATGAAGAGCTGGAGCAAAGGCAGGTTCCCATCACGCCTTCGGTCATGATTTTCTGCTTGATGGTGTTGATGTTGCTCAGATCCGCACCGGCCACAAACCACTCGATGTCCCGGGGATAGTAGTAGTGCCAGGCGGAATCCGATCTCGGCGGAGCGCTGTAGTAGGATTGCCCGTCGATATCACGCACCGCTCCCTCTCCCCTGGCCAGATAGGCCGAGGCGACCCGGTAATCGCCGCCCTGGTGCACGGTCAGCCCGCCGCCGGTGGGGGGATCGGTATCATCGTTATTATGCCGGTTGAACCCGTTCCACCAGTCCAGGTGATACTCGGCCAAATTGGGCTCACCGGTTTCGCCGGCAGCCTCCCAGGCGCCGGTCATCAGAAGGTTACCCTCCATGGCGGCCATGGTGCCGTGTGTCCAGCAGGTGCCTCCCAGCTGGTCCTTGATGGAGGTCACGTAGTTCTCACCCCCCATATCTCTTAAATCGAAGGAACTGGGCGGATCTGCAGCCAATGAATCTCCGGACGTCAGCACCAGCACCGAGATCAACAAGACAAGATTCCTGCAGGTTTTCGTTCTGGTCATAGGACTTTTCTCCTCTGCTGGATCACGGCTCACTTTCGGTGTTAAGCCGCTCTCAATCGAGAAAGAGTGATCTTTTCTTTTCGACCGATACGAACTCTAAGATGGTCTAACTCGATTCACGAATCGACCTGGCGACCGGTGCTCTTCGCCAACCGATTCCGAACCTTGCCGGGGCCAGTTGCATCGCGATTAAGGATTGCCCGGCGGCGGTCCGCTTCGGTACAGGTAATTCACGAGGTACAAGATATCGCCTACATCAATCAGGTCGTCCGAGTTGACGTCTCCACATTCGGCCACGGGGTCGCACTGCGGCGGAGATCCGCTCTTGTACAGGTATGTGACCAGGTGGACCACGTCTCCGATGTCCACCTTCCCGTCACCATTGGCGTCGCCGCACACGATCTGGCAGTGGTATGTCCAGGCCTTGAAGTCATCGATCGCCGCTTCCACCACCCAAGCCATGCCCAGATCCGAGGCCTCGAAGCGCACTCTGACCTGATCGGTCGGGGTAACGTAGCTGCCCACCCACAGCTCGTATGCGTTCCACCCGGCAGAGGTCTCCGGCCCGAGCCTCTTCACCGTGGTCCAGTTTACCCCGTTGTCGCTGGAGAGTTGAACGCGGAAGATGTCGTCTCCGCGGATCTGCCCGCCCTGGGGCTCAAGATTGGCATATAGGGTCTCCTCGTCCGCATACGAGTCGTTGGTGTACCAGACAGCGTAGTGGATTATGCCATCGCTCCCCGAGCTGAAATCCAAAGTCGGGGAGATCAGCCAGGTGATACCCCCGTCCACGTCGGAGTTGCCGTCGGTGTTACCTGTCAGATAGCAGCAGCCCGAACCGTCGCAGTCTGTGGGAGGATCGCCTCGATCGCCCCCGCCGACCGGAATTCCGCGCTCCCACGTTCCGGATGTAAGATAGGGATCGTCTTCCACGCTCCAACCCAAATCGGTCTCAAAGTCGTCCGCCATCAGGGCGTTCAGTTCTCCGACCACCGCGGTGTAAACGGTTGCGGGAGCATCGGGCGGGTTATTCACCACTCCGGCCAAAGCCGCTTCCGCGCTGAAATAGTATTCCGGTGTGCCGGCACACCCGGCCGACGGCAGCGTGGCCTCGTAAAGATTACCACCCAGCGAGGCCAAGGGCGAGGTGAGGTAATCACCGCCGTCGTAGCGGTAGTGAAGCATGCCGGTGCCCGGCACGAAGGAGTCTTCGATCTCCTCGATTTGAACCGTCACCGTGGCAGGGGTTCCCGGCGGGATAAACTCCGGAAGACCCTCGGGGAAAAGGATGCTTAATGGATTGCCTGAGGTGGTCAGCCCCTTTATGCAGAAGTTGGCAGTACCGGTCCAGGGGGGATCGTCGAAATTCTGGAGGTCCACCCAGGAGCCGCCGTCTTTGTAGAAACTCTCACAAGGACGGGCAAAGGATTCCACGATGGTACGATACTGGGCGCCGAGCAGGACCGGGACGTCAGAGGTGCGGTCGTAGGGATGCCCCCCGGCCGAGAGCTGTAGATAGATGTAGAAATAGTCGCCGGGTGTGAGCGGGAGGGGGGCGCCTAAATCCACGGTGTGAAACCCGGTGTAATCGATGAAGCCGGATTTGGTGGAGAGCACGTCCAGAAGCTGACCGGATTCGAAGCGATCGTAGATGGTGGCCGTGTAGGTAACGCTGTCTGCCGCGGTAAAAAAGCTCACCGCCCTGAGTATCTCCTTGCCCTCCGGCGGGACGACGGCCCTGAAGGCGTTGAACGCCTCGCTGCAGTCCTCCTTGGTATCCCGCCAGCCGTGGTAATCGTGATAGTAGACGTTATCGTAAGCCATCGGCTCCACATTCAGGTGAGCAATGGCCCCCATCTCCGGATGCTTGCAGGAATGCTTGTCATAGTAGGAAATCCAGAAGTAGCCGTCCAGGCCCCAGCCCTCTCCCCAACTGTTCTTAGTGAGCCATGCCCCGTTCTGCGGGGCCTGGGTAACCTTGTTATCGTCCCACCCGACTATGGTGACGGCGTGGTTGGGTTCCTGGTCACTGCTGGGCGGCTGGTAGTGGACGTAGTTTTGAATGAATGAGCCGCTGTAACAAATGCAGGTGCCCACGGCACCCGTGCTCATGATCTTGTTCTTGATGGTGTTGATATTGCTTAAGTCTGATCCGGCGACGAACCACTCGATGTCCCGCGGATAGTAGTAGTGCCAACTGCTGTCTTGTCTCGGCGGCGGCGGGCTGTAGGATTGCCCGTCGATGTCGCGCACCGCTCCCTCGCCGCGGGTGAGGTAGGCCGAAGCCACCCTGTAGTCGCCACCCTGGTGCACCACCAGGCCTCCGCCGGTGGGAGGATCGGTGTCGTCATTGTTGTGCTGGTTGAAACCGTTCCACCAGTCCAGGTGGTATTCCGCTAAGTTGGGCTCGCCGATTTCCCCTGCCGCCTCCCAGTTGCCCGACATCAGCAGGTTGCTCTCCATGGAGGCCATCACTCCGTGTGTCCAGCAGGTGCCTCCCTGCTGGCTCTTGACCGAGGTGACGTAGTTTTCACCGCCCACGTTTCGCAGATCGTATGAGCTGGGCGGATCGGCCGCAGAGGGGGATCCGGTCAGGAAGGCCAAAAACAGGACGGTCAATACGAGACTGCTCCTTGTGGTTGGTCTCATCTTCATCTCTCCTTCTTTTATGGTTTTCTGACTCTTTTTGCAGGTTGAAACCGCCTCGCCCGGAGTAGGAGCAAACCGCCCCCCCGCCGGACCCCTGACCGACCCCAGGACCTAAGTCGAACTCCCTATTATCGGTCTATCTTTACTAATATAACTCATTTCCCGCCCTTGTCAAGTGTCTCAGGCGGAAACCGACTCCGTCCCTTCTTCGGTTGGCTCCCTCAGCCTCAGACTCCGATCGGGGCATTGAGGAGAGCACGAAAAAAAAGAAGGCCGATCCATCGGATGGATCGGCCCCTTTTGAGAACTGTTCTTCAGAAATACCATCACATGCCATCATTTGCCAAACCGGCCGCACTCTCCTCCTTCCACCCGGAGCAGATCGCCTCGCCGGCCAGCTCAGTCTATTCTAAGGTGAATAGCGCGCAGGCGGCGGTCCGCCTTTGAACAGGTAATTGAACAGAAAGCAGATGTCGCCCACGTTCACTATCCCGTTCCCGTTTGCATCGCCGCAGATGGTGGTCGGATCACAGTCCGGGGGAGGACCAGCCAAATAGAGGTAGCCGACCAGATAAACGATATCTCCGACGTCGATCTCACCGTCGCCGTTGACGTCGCCGCAATACGAGCTGCACTGGTAGAGTGACACCACGAAGTCATCAACGCCCGCTTCCACCACTGACGGGAGACTGATATCGGAAACCAAGAAGCGAACCTTGACCAAACCGGTGGGAATCACAAAATCTTCCACTTTGAAGCTGTGTTCGGTCCAACCTGGAGAGCTCTCCGGGCCGATGGTCTCGACCAATACCCAGTCCGTGCCGCCGTTGTTGGAGACGTAGACCTTGAAAAAGTCGTTGTCGGGGTCGCCTCCGCAGTCGTTGGCGTACCAGAGGGCGTAGCTGACTATTGCACCTTCGCCCGAGCCGAGACTTATGGTGGGAGAGATCAGCCAGCTGAACCCGCCGTCCACGTCCGAATCGCCGTCCTGGTTTTGGGTAAGGTAACACTGGCCTGAGCCGTCGTAGTCGGCGGGAGGATCACAGAGATCACCGCCTCCAACCGGGACGCCGCGTTCCCATCCGCCCCCGGTGAGATTGGGATCGTTCTGCACGGTCCAGCCGAGATCGCTTTCGAAGTCGTCGGGAAACACAGGGGTGAGCAGCCCGACAAAGGCGGAGTAGACTCGACCGGGCGCCGCCAGCGGGTTGTAGATTACTCCCTCGACGGCCGCTTCCGCGCTGAAATAGAATTCCGGCGTGTGAATACATCCACTCGGCGGCAGCGTGGCCTCAAACAGATCGCCTCCCAGGGGCGCCAGCGGTGAGGTGACGAAGTCACCCCGTTCCATGCGACAATGAAGCTGGGCCGAACCCGGGACGTAGGTGTCGCCCACCTCGGCGATCTGCACCCTGACGGTGGTCGGAACACCGGGATCGACATACTCGGGCACGCCGTCCGGGAAACGGATGCCCAGGGCAACCTCTTCGGTGCTGAGTCCCTTGATGCAGAAGTTGCCGGTTCCCGGCCAGTGTGGGTCGGCGTAGTCCTGAAGGTCCACCCAGTTTCCTCCCTCGCGATAGTAGCTCTGGCCCGGCCGTGCCGCCGACTCCACCAGCGTGCGATACTGCGCGCCCAGAAGCACCGGCACCTCGGAGGTGCGGTCATACGGATGACCGCCCTGCGAGAGAGAAAGGTAAATGTAGAACTCGTCATCAGGGGTGAGTACCACCGGAGGGTCCAGATCTACGGTGTGGTACCCGGTATACACCATGGTGCCGGACTGTGTGGAGAGTTCATCGAAAAGCTCCATCCCCTCGAAGCGATCGTAGATCTTCACCGTGTAGTCGACGTTGTCCGCAGCCGTGTAGAAGCTCACTGCTTCGAGGGTCTCCTTGCCCTCGGTGGCTCCGCAGGCGGTGAAGGCGTTGAAGGCTTCGTAGCAATCTTGCTTGGTGTCTCGCCAGCCGTGATAGTCGTGATAGTAGACATAATCGTACGCCATCGGCTCCACGTTCTGATAGGAGATGGCGCCCATCTCCGGGTGCTGTCCGGCCCACCTGTCGTAGTAGGAGATCCAGAAATAGCCGCCCAGGCCCCAGTTTCCCCAACTGTTCTTGCAGAGCCAGGCACCCGGCTGCGGAGCCTGCGTGGCTTTGCCGTCGTCCCAGCCTATGATGGCTATGGCATGGTTTGGGTCAATGTCATTATCCGGAGGCTGGTAGTGAGTGTAGTAGTAGTCGTCCATGAAGGCCCCGTTGGAGCACATGCAGGTTCCCAACGCCCCGTATGTCATGATCGCGTTCTTGATGGTGTTGATGTTGCTCAAGTCCGCCCCGGCCACGTACCATTCGATGTCCCGGGCATAGTAGTAGTGCCAGTTGGTGTCGGCTCTGGGCGGAGGATTATTGTATGACTGCCCGTCGACGTCCCGCACCGCCCCCTCGCCGCGATTGAGATAGGCTGAAGAGACCCGGTAGTCTCCGCCCATATGCACGATCAGACCGCCGCCGTCAGGCGGGATTCGATCATCGTTGTTATGTTCGTTGAACCCGTTCCACCAGTCCAGGTGGTATTCTGCCAGATTCGGCTCGCCGGCCTCACCGGCCGCCACCCATGCTCCCGTCATCAGAAGGTTGCTTTCTATTGCAGCCATAGTGCCGTGCGTCCAGCAGGTGCCTCCCTGCTGATTCTTGATCGACGTCACGTAGCTGGTTCCACCGACATCTCGCAGGTCGAAGGAGCTGGGCGGATCCGGGTAGACAGGTATGGGACCGGATTTGCCCCAGGCGGACACAAAGGTCAGCGAGACGACCAAAAGGAACACCACGAAACTGCAGCTTCGTTTAAGCATACGATTCTCCTTATCTAGGTTTTCGATGATTATGGCGGAGCGCCGATCGGCTCCGGCAGTAGATATACGCATCACCTTCCCAAGCAATCCCGGTGCCTTGCCAAAAAGGTCCAAAGCTTGGTTTCCTTCCCTCTTCTGTACCGAATATACCGCTTTTCCCAGACATGTCAAGTATTAAGTGCAGAATCCATCCGATAGAATGAGAACTGATCCTTGAACGATGCCGCTGGGTCGGATAAAAGCACGAGTCCATCCGTTCTCTTTGACCCTTAACTCTTCTACTCTGATACGCAATGTATCGCCCGTAGTTGCAGAACGGCTTTTGCTCTTTCAGTCCTGGGTATCTACCGGCGACAGCCCAGGAATATTTCGCCTGAGGGTTCTGCTTGAGCCGAAACCCAGGTCTGCTTGAAGGCAGACGCTTCGGTTCAGCCGGACCTGCAACGTTCGAATAGGCAGGAAGAAAAAGCCCCGACCTTCCTCAGGCCGGGGCTGTTTGATGTCAGGCTAAAAGAGGCTGGTACAAACAGGCTAACGGCCAGGCGACGGTCCGTTCCTGAAGAGATAGTTTATCAGGTAGACCACGTCGCCGACATCCACCTCCCCATCGCAGTTGCAGTCTCCGGCCTCCTCCGGGTTAGGGCTTGGATCGTTCTTATAGAGGTAGTTCACTATGTGTACCACGTCGCCGACATCGACCGCCCCGTCGGCGTTGGCATCACCCGGAAGGTAGTTTCGCACCACGAAGGTCAGGGTGTCGGCCCTGCAGTAGTCCTTGGCTGTCACGCTCAGCAGCTCCGAGAGCGCGGTGTCGGGAGCCGTGCCGATGATCGAATCATTCTGAACCGTGCACCAGTGTGGGTAGTCTAAATAGGTTATCAGGTGATCGGCATCGTCCGGATCGATCACTTCGGGATAGTAGCTGAAAACCTCCAGCATGGTAACCAGAACCGTATCTCCTACCGGGGTGATAGATGGAGCTGCGTTGGAATGGTCTATGGTTATGCTCACCTCCAGCGTGTCGGCAGCACTTCCATCCGAGACCGTGACCTTAAACGATGTGTCGGCGTGGTCACACTCCACGTAGCCCACTAACGCATCGCCATCGCCGGAAACGCTCAGCCACGAGGGCACGTCGAAGAAACCGATGATCAGTTCGGTCCCGTCGCAGTTCGGATCCGAGGCGGTCACGATGTAAGCGAAGGGGACATCTGACGGCTCTACCGTCTCGCCTGAGGAGGACGTGATCTGGGGAGGAATGTTCGTGCCGAGTGGATTACAGCAGTCGTCGTCCGGGTGGTTTGGACAAACGTCGCAGGAATCGCCGTTGCCGTCGCCGTCGGAATCTTCCTGATCCGGGTTATAGGCGAACCGGCAATTGTCATCCTCGCAGACGTTGCCGGGGAAACCGGGATCGCCGTAGCCATCGCCGTCAGAATCGGTGCAACTATCGCAGAGATCTCCCATTCCATCACCGTCGGCATCCCCCTGGTCGGGATTATAGGTAGCCGGGCAGTTGTCAGGATCACAGGTGTTTTTGGGGAATCCCGGATCGCCGAACTCGTCACCATCCGAGTCGGTGCAGAAGTCGCAACTGTCGCCAAATCCGTCGCCATCTAAGTCTTCCTGATCGGGATTGTAGACGGTGGGGCAGTTGTCAAGATCGCAGGTGCTGGCCGGAAAGCCGATATTGCCGTGTCCGTCGCCATCGGGGTCGGTGCACTCGTCGCAGGCATCGCCCGTCCCGTCACCGTCGGCATCGTCCTGGTTGGGGTTATATACCGAGGGACAATTGTCATCCGGACACTCGTTCTCCGGATGCCCGGGATCGCCGTAGCCATCCCCGTCGCCGTCCACGCAGACGATCCCGCCGCACTCCAGGGAAGAAACGTAGAAATCGTCTATGCCGGCTTCCACCACCGAGCCCGAATTCAAGTCCGACGCCTCGAATCGAACCTTGACCTGGCTGGTCAAATCGACGAAATTGCCGGCCATGAACGTGTATTCTCTCCATCCTTCAGAGCTCTGTGGTCCGATGGTTTCGACCAACGTCCAGTCGGTGCCGTTGTTGCTCGACACGTACACCTTGAACAGATCGTTGTTGGGATCTGAACCGTAGTTGTTGGTGTACCAAAGGGCGTAATGAATCTGGGCGTCCGTGCTGGCGCTCAAGTCGAGCGACGGAGAGATCAGCCAGGTGATTCCATCATCCACGTCCGAGTTGTCGTCTGCGTTATCGGTCAGGTAACAGTTGCCGGAGCCATCGAAATCGGTTGGCGGATCGCCCCTGTCGCCGCCGCCCACCGGGACTCCTCGCTCCCAGGCGCCGTCGGTCAGATACGGGTCATTCTCCACCGTCCATCCGAGATCAGACTCGAAGTCGTCGGAAAAGACCACGGTAAACTCTCCCACCACCGAGGAGTAAACCGTCGTCGGCGCGTCATGGGGGTTGTACACCACACCGGACGCCGCTCCCTCGGCGCTGAAGAAGTACTCCGGCTCATCGTCGCAGCCGGCAGCCGGGAGGGTGGCCCGGTACAGATCGCCGCTCTGATGGACCAGTGACGAGGTTAGATAGGTTCCCCCGCCATAACGATAATGGAGCAGGCCTGATCCCGGAACGTAGGTGTCGCCTGCCTCCTGAATTCGCACGGTGATGGTGGCTGGCTCTCCCGGCGTCACGATTTCCGGAACGCCGTCAGGAAGATTTATGTAGAGGGCCTCCGCCGCAACGTAGTCCACGTAGCACGCGGCATAGCCGATGCTTGAACAATCGTACGGGATGAACATGTAACCACCTTCGCCCCATCCCGGACCCCAGGAGTTGCGCATGATCCATACGCCGTCGGTCCCCAAGTTATCGTCCCAGCCCACCAATGTCACGGCGTGATTGAGATCGCCAACTCCGCAGCCGTTGAATACTCCCCCGGTGTAAGCCTGCATAGCCGAATTTGCGTAAACCGCCACCGACACCGGTCCATGGTCCAGGATGGCCTGCTTGATGGAGCTCACCGGGGGAATGCCATATTCTGTGCCGATGAAGGCCCAGCCGTTGATCAGGTAGTGGTGTGGATAGGGGCAGTTACATGGAAGGTCAGCGGCCATATATGGAAAATCTTCCTCGAGGACGGCGCCGGTTTCTCCGCAAGGGTCGGTCTTCCATTCGTGATAATCGTGCGCCCACCAGCCGCCGCCGCAGTCCCATCCGTCACGATTGCAGCTCACCAGCCACTGCTCGGAGAGATCAACGGTGATGCCGTCTTTGAGCTTGATGTTGCATTCCAGCGGCCCGACCGTGCCGAATGCCCAGCAACTTCCGCAGGAACCTTGATTTTTGACCGGGGTGCAGCCACCGGAATCGCACCAGCTGAATTCTATCGGTAAACTCTTTGTCGGGAGGCAGGAATCAAAGCGGGCACCCACCCACCAATTCTCGGGCACCACCAGTCCGCACAACTGGTCCAGCGATCGATCGGTGGCGGAGTTCTCGCCCACGGTGAAGGTCCACCCCTCGATCTCGCCCCGCCTCTGCAAATCGGCGATGTCCTCAGGTGAGAGGCCCTGGGCAAAGGAAATCCCGGCCAGAAACAACATAGAGAAAACCATAGACAAAAACCCGAAAGCCTTTCGCTGTTGCGTCATCAGATTCTCCTCCTTCGTTATAACATCGGCAGGTCTCTCTTCCGCGCGAGCGCCCCGGGCAGAAAAGAAGACGGGTTAGCAGCTCAAAACCCGCCCCGGGGTCGTCCGGTGGTATAGAAGCGAGCCATCCACTCGCCCAACTCTGTTCGGAGTTCACCAGTATCGGCGCCTTCGTCAAACGGCGGATTGGTCCCTTCTAAGATTTCACCATGCCCGGGGGCGGGCCGCCTCTAAACAGGTAATTGACCAGATACACGGCGTCGCCGACATCGATCATCCCGTCCAAGTTGGAGTCAGCGCAGATGGTTATGGGTTCGCAGTCCGGCTGGGGGCCGCCTCGGTAAAGGAAATTGGTTAGATAGACCACGTCTCCCACGTTTATGTTTTTGTCACCGTTGGGATCACCGCAGACCACACCGCTGCACTCAAACAGAGAAACCACGAAGTCGTCGACGGCGGCCTCCACGACGGAACCACCCCCAAGATCGGAAGCTTCGAAACGCACCCGGACCTGGTCAGTCGGCGTCACAAAGCTGCTCACCATGAAGGAATACTGTTTCCACCCGGCCGAGGTGACCGGTCCCAGCACCTGAACCAGAGTCCAGTTGGCGCCGTTATCGCTCGAAACGTGGACTTTGAAGAAATCCTCGTTGGGATAATTACCGGAATTGTTGGTGTACCACAAGGCGTAGCGGATCTTAGCGTCGATGGCGGTGCTGACGTTCAGGGCAGGCGAGATCAGCCAGGTGGTGCCATCGTCCACGTCGGAGTTTCCATATTCGTTATCGGTGAGAAAGCAGCTCCCCGATCCGTCGTAATCTGTGGGCGGATCGCCCCGCTCCCCACCTCCCTCGGGAATCCCACGGTCCCAGGCACCATCGGTAAGATAGGGATCGTCTTCCACTATCCAGCCTCGCTCGGTCTCGAAGTTGTCGGAGAATATGGCGTGGAATCCTCCCACCAATGAAGAATAGACGCTCAAAGGGGCATCGGGAGGACTGATGGTTATCCCGGAGACCTCTCCTTGGGCAGTAAGGAAATATTCAGGCGTATCGTCGCACTCCGGCAGCGGCATGATTGCTTCGTACAGATCACCGCCCAGGGGAACCAAGGGAGAGGTGAGAAAAGTGCCTCCGTCGTATCGGTAATGAAGCGTCCCTGTGCCCGGCACGTAGGTGTCTCCGATCTCCCTTATCTGCACCGGGATGCGTGCGGAATCGCCGGGACTGACGGTCTCGGGAATGTCCTCGGGCAGTTCTATGTTAATCGACGTTTTGCCTCGGTAATCGATGTAGCAGGCAGCAAAACCGACCTCTGAACAGCCGTAAGGTATGTGCATGTAGCCTCCCTCGCCCCAGTCCGGTCCCCAGGAGTTACGCATGATCCAACAACCATGCTCCCCTTGGTAATCATTCCATCCAACCAGGACCACGGCGTGGTTCAACTCTCCGGTTTCGCAGGCATTGAATATTCCGCCGGTGTAAGCCTGCATGATAGGGGTGGCGTGCACTCCGACCGACACCGGCCCGTGTTCGAAAATCGCCTGCTTGATGGCCGTGGCCAATGGTATGGTGGAATCGTCTCCCACGAAGGTCCACCCCTCCAGCAGGTACTGGTGCGGATAAGGACAGAGGCACGGCTCTTCGGTAGCGGCATAAGGGAAATAGGCTTCCCGCACGGCGCCGGTTCCCCCGCAGGAATCGGACGCCCATTGGTGGTAGTCGTGAGCAAACCAGCCGCCGTCGCAGTCCCACCCCTCGGAGTTGCATGAGATCAGCCACTGCTCCGACAGATCGACGATATCCCCGTCCATGATTCGAATATTACACTCGAGCGCCCCCACCGTGGCAAAGGCCCAGCAGCCCCCACAACCAGCTTGATTCTTCACCGGCGTGCAGCCGCCAATCTCGCACCAGTTAAACTCCACGGGAAGGTCCTTGCTCGGGGTAATGGAGCTGAACCGGGCGCGCGCCCACCATCTGTCGGGCACGGTCAATCCGCACAATTGCTCTAATGGATAGCCGGTGGCGGGGTTCTCGCCGACCGTGAAAGTCCAACCCTCCGACTCTCCCTGCCTCTGCAATGAGGCAATGTCGTCAGGTGTAAGCCCCCCGGCTGAGTATGCTCGAACAACCAGGAAAAAGCATGAGACAACTAAAGCAAGGGGTACAACCGTTCGCAGTTGCAGCATGGGAGTTTTCTCCTTGGCGGGTTTCTTGGCACTTGTGGTCCATGTGGCAGCAGCCCAACAGAATAAAGACACAGATCGCATCCACAGACAAGGGGTGGAAGCCGACTCTGAAGCTTCTTGAGGTTAGTCTTTCCTTCCTTCTATCCTCGAAGATAATATAAAGGCTTTCTTGGATTTGTCAAGAACTTTGCGCAGCATTCTGCGAGCTAACAGGATATCTTCTGTCTGGATAGTGGGGTTACGTGGACCGTAGCCTTGATCCATGGCGGTGGGAGGTGATGAGATTGCCTGGCCTGCGGACTGGCGTCGATCTGCAGCCGTCTGCTGGAGGCCAAACAACCAGACCCTTTATCCTAGTGTAGACCTTTGTCTTGTTCACCGAGACGCTCGAACAGTTCCTTCCATTCCATGTCCCGTCCGGGGAACAGCACCGTGCCAAAAGGCCAATCACTCTTAAGCCAATTCTTTACTGTTTTCAGCAGCACATCATCAAGCCCGTTTTTGAAAGCATCTTGAGTGACCCACATGACCACTTCTGCATCGAATTCATCAAGCCGGGAAGGTCGTATATAGATGCATCCAAGACACTCCGTTTCATCTAGGTTCATCACCGTGTAAACGAAATGCTCTCTCCTTGCGAATTGCCTTTCCTGCAGTTCCAACGCCTCGAGATCCTCTTCAATCGTCATATCTCCATCAGGCCAGTCATCTCCAAGAACGCCCTTTAAATGCTCCACGCTGCTCATGACCGCTTTGTAATCGAGCTCCACGTCGACGGCTTTTAGGGGACGGATTCTTAGTATATCAGTCTCCAATGCCGTCGGCACTTCGAAGTCCTCCGGCACCAAGGTCAGCTTCTTCCAAAATATGACATCAACAAGACGATTAGGATCAATATCACGCGCTCTTTTGATGCTCCTTACAGACTCACTTCGATTTCCTGCATAGAAATACGCCCTGGCCAGAGCACCATGAGCATTTGCAGATTGCGGGTATATATGTGCATTGACTCTCAATACCACAATGGCTGCATTGTACCTTTCATTTTCCAAAAGCCAATTGGCGACCCCAATCAGAACGACCTTTTCCCTTCCGATGTTGAACCAGGCGACAACCAATAAGATAATCGTGAAGAAGACGATTACTGCAGTTGTGATCTTCTTGTTCTTCATCTTGCCGTCCCTTTTTTGTCTGACGACTCAGCTTACCGTCCGCTGCACCGGCATGTTAGGCCACGCCCGCTAACCCCACCATACCGCATAGCCCTCTTCCCGGAGTTCTTGTGCAAGTTGTCGTTCCATCGCCTTGGAGTCTTCCCAGGTCATTGTCGGGAGGTGCTCATACAGGTGCGGCAAGAGCCTGACGCAGTACTTGCGAGCATACTTGCTGCTCTTGTGTCCCGATCGATGATTCTCAAATCGCTCTTCCGCGGTCAGCCCGGTTTGACCAACATAGACGCATGGCAAGTTGGGATCGTAGTCTGGATTCGCTGCAGCGAACTTTGGCTCGTCGAGAACCGAGTCGTCGAGCTCAATTACGTAGACAATGTGGTGAAGATCAGATGCCATCATGCGTCTCGTACAAGCTGACGTGACCATGTCTATGATTATCCGTATGGCCATCTTCATTCCTCAGCCAACTCTTCGAGCATGGTCAGCCTGCGGACTAGGAGCGCAATATAGCCCTCTCTGCGCACAGTTCAAATGGAATTCTACACTTTCTCCAACGTGATTGGCATCCGGCATCTCACCCAAACCCGCAGAAAACGCTTGACAAAACGGTTCTCCGAGGCTAGTATTAAAGTAGGAAACACGCCGAATGGCAAAAAAGGGGGAAAGTTGGAAGCAAAGGCGGGTCTTGCATGCCCTGTTGCGAACCCTCTTAGAAGTGCTGCAAATCTGGTTTCACTCCTCAGAAGTCGTACCGTTCAGGTTTAAGAGCGTTGATCTTTGAATTCTCCTTCGCTGTCATGGCAGCCCGAGAAACGGAAGGAGGAAAATAATGAAAAGCAAGATCCTTATTCTGTGTCCAGCAGGCTTTCTGATGCTGTTCGCTCTGAGCAGCCTAGGGATGAGCCAGCAACTCGCTTCCACAGACGCGCTTCGGACGGACACAGTTGACGTAGCCATATCACACACAACGGCTTATCCCGGCACCGAGGCATGGATCGAGGTATTGATCAAAACCGCCGTGCCGGTGGGAGGCTACGAATTCTACCTGACATTAAGTAACCCGGACCTGATTCTGTTCTGCCAGGACGATACCGGCGCCTGCATATTGTCGATTAGCGGACCCACGGTCTGGTGCGAATGTCCCGGTTCGCCTTGCGTTTACGTCCACATCTGGAACGTGGCAGCGGGCATTCCGCCGAATCCCGAGTATCAGACTCTTTTCGAGATCTGCGTCGAGACCTGCTGCATACCGGACTCCCTCCTCGACCGGTGCCTGTCGGTCTACCTCAGCGGCAACCTGTCAGATCCGGAGGGGCACCTTTTGCCATACCGCTTTCATCCGGGCGAGCTGTGTCTCTGGTGGAGCGTTCCGGGGGATGCCAGCGGCGATAGTCTGGCCGACTTAGCCGACGTGGTTTTCCTGGTGAACTATCTTTACCGGTACGGACCGGAACCGTGCATGTGCGAAGCAGCCGACTGCAACGGTGACTGTTTGGTCGACTTAGGCGACCTGGTTTACCTGCTCGGCTATCTGTTCAGGGATGGTCCGGACCCTCTCCCTGGCTGCGCCCGTTGCCCGCATGCGGATTGCCGGCCCGAATAGAGTAAGAAAAAAGGCGGATCACCTATGCCCCGTTGCGAACCCTCTTAAAGGTTCTGCAAACTTGGTTTTACTGCTCGGAAGCTGTAGAGTTCAATATCAAGGGCAATCATCTTTGAATTCTCCTTCGCTGTTTGGACAGTTACGGGAATGGAAGGAGTAATAAAGTGAAGAGCAAAATCCTTATCATGTGTTTTGTCAGCATTCTTGTGCTATTCGGTCTGAGCGTCCCGGGCATGAGCCAGCAGCACACTTCGCCGGCAACTCCCCAGGTGGACACAGTTGACATAGTCATCAATTATGCAACGGCTTATCCCGGCACCGAAACGTGGCTTGGGATTCAGATGAAAAACCCAATGGAGGTGTGGGGGTACCATCTCCAACTGACGATGCTCGGAATGGATGCGGCTCATTTTTGCTGTGACGATACCGGAGGATGTGTGGTAGCTCCCGGCGGGATATTCGATGGCTGCACGTGTTCCGACGGGGGTGTCTCCATCTGGTGGAATGGTGACATCCCAATTCCGCCGAGTCCCAACTACCAGACGCTTTTCCGGATCTGCGTCAGTACCTGCTGTATGCCTGACACATCCAGTGATCGCAACGCGTCCATCTATATGTTCCCGGGCATGAGTTGGGTGGTGGACGAACACGGACAGCCGGTGCCAATTCGCTACCATCAAGGTGATTTGACCGTCTGGTGGAGCGTGCCGGGGGATGCCAGCGGCGACAGTCTGGTCACTGTTGCCGACGCGGTTTTCCTGGTTAACTATCTGTACCGCGGGGGATTAGAGCCGTGCATGTGCGAAGCAGCCGACTGCAACGGTGACTGTTTGGTCGACCTGGGCGACTTGGTATACCTGCTCGGCTATCTGTTCAGGGATGGTCCGGACCCTCTCCCTGGCTGCGTCCGCTGCCCGCATGTGGATTGTCGGCCCGAATAGGACAGCTCTGGATTGTCCTCGAAAAAGACCCTGCCCAAACAAGTGCCCGCCAGATTCACTCAGTCTGGCGGGCTGCTCTTTTTTTTGGGGGGAGGACAGAAAACCTCCCGTCTTGTACCGTATTAACAGATGAGACCTTTTGAGAATCGGACAACTTTGGGGCTGGCAGAAAAAAGTCTCTTGTCAACTCAAACAAAGCTGGAGGGTGGTCAGTACTAATAGATTCGTACGAAGAAATTTCTGCAAAAAAGACTTGACACGGAGGAACTAAGACATTATCATGAAATTGCCGATAAGATTTGTGGAAACGGAGGGTTAGACTTACTTCGGCAAGCGAGCATACTTTGAGCGCAAATTTTTTTAAAGAATTTACTTGACACGCGCTACAGGCTGGATTATACTGTAGGTCTGCCGAGCGTGGCATGTGTCGGCAGGCTTTTTTTGTGTGATGTTCTTTCGCGAGTTGATGAAAGAGTCGTTCTCTGAAAACTAAATAGCGTGCATGAGCGAGGTAGGAAGGATCGATTCCTAATTTTGTTAGAGTCTGCAATCCTTGCGATCAATCTCAAATTAGAGAATAATCTTCGACGGAGAGTTTGATCCTGGCTCAGAACAAACGCTGGCGGCGTGCTTCATACATGCAAGTCGTACGAGAAAGTTCTGCTTCGGCAGGGCGAGTAAAGTGGCGAACGGGTGCGTAACACGTGGGTAATCTGCCTCGAAGCTTGGGATAAGCCTCCGAAAGGGGGTCTAATACCGGATAACGTCTCCGGAGGGCATCCTCCGGGGATCAAAGATGGCCTATACTCGTAAGCTATCGCTTTGAGATGAGCCCGCGGTCCATTAGCTTGTTGGTGAGATAAAAGCTCACCAAGGCTACGATGGATAGCCGACCTGAGAGGGTGTACGGCCACACTGGGACTGAGATACGGCCCAGACTCCTACGGGAGGCAGCAGTAGGGAATATTGCGCAATGGGCGAATGCCTGACGCAGCAACGCCGCGTGGGTGATGAAGTTTTTCGGAATGTAAAACCCTGTCAGAGGGGAAGAAACTTTTCGGGGCGAATAGCCCCGGAGACTGACGGTACCCTCAGAGGAAGCTCCGGCCAACTCCGTGCCAGCAGCCGCGGTAATACGGGGGGAGCAAGCGTTGTTCGGAATCACTGGGCGTAAAGGGTGTGTAGGCGGGCGGGTAAGTCGGACGTGAAAACTCCAGGCTTAACTTGGAGCCTGCGTTCGAAACTACCTGTCTTGAGTACGGGAGAGGAAAGTGGAATTCCTGGTGTAGCGGTGAAATGCGTAGATATCAGGAGGAACACCGGTGGCGAAGGCGGCTTTCTAGCCCGATACTGACGCTGAGACACGAAGGCTAGGGGAGCAAACAGGATTAGATACCCTGGTAGTCCTAGCGGTAAACGTTGGGCACTAGGTGTTGTCCCTTAACCGGGGCAGTGCCGCAGTTAACGCACTAAGTGCCCCGCCTGGGGAGTACGACCGCAAGGTTGAAACTCAAAGGAATTGACGGGGGCCCGCACAAGCGGTGGAGTATGTGGTTTAATTCGACGCAACGCGAAGAACCTTACCTGGGCTTGACATGCACCGGACAGCTCAAGAGATTGAGTCTCCCAGCGATGGGCCGGTGTGCAGGTGCTGCATGGCTGTCGTCAGCTCGTGCCGTGAGGTGTTGGGTTAAGTCCCGCAACGAGCGCAACCCCTGTTCCTAGTTGCCACCCCCGAGTAATCGGGGAGCACTCTAGGGAGACTGCCAGTCATAAGCTGGAGGAAGGTGGGGATGACGTCAAGTCCTCATGGCCCTTATGTCCAGGGCTACACACGTACTACAATGGCCGGTACAGAAGGTAGCAATACCGCGAGGTGGAGCCAATCCCTAAAACCGGCCTCAGTTCAGATTGAAGTCTGCAACCCGACTTCATGAAGGTGGAATCGCTAGTAATCGCGGATCAGCAGGTCGCGGTGAATACGTTCCCGGGCCTTGTACACACCGCCCGTCAAGCCATGGAAGCCGGAAGTACCCGAAGTCGCTTCTCTAACCTTTCGGGGAGGAGGGCGCCTAAGGTAAAGTCGGTGACTGGGGCTAAGTCGTAACAAGGTAGCCGTAGCGGAAGCTGCGGCTGGATCACCTCCTTTCTAAGGAGTTAAACACAAGGTGTGTAACGACTCTGGCAAGCAGGTTCGATCCTCCCTCCTGCTTGTGCACGCTATTTTTAGAAAAGTGAAGCTTTTTCTGGCACAGTAGGTTCATGGTAGTCGTTCATGGTCGGCTGAGTCGGACCCAAACCGTGAACCGTTCACCATGAACCGTGAACAGACTTACCGTGGGCCTATAGCTCAGTTGGTTAGAGCACTGTGCTGATAACGCAGGGGTCGGTGGTTCGACTCCACCTAGGCCCACCAGGAAGGCGGTAGACGGTTCGCAGTTCATAGTTCATAGTCGACAGCAAACAGAGGACGGATACCATGAACTATGGACTGTTTACTATAAACTGATTCTTCGGGGATATAGCCCAATCGGGAGAGCGTCCCGCCAGCGGCGGGAAGGTTACCGGAGAGACCAGGAGAAGAACAAAGAATACTTCGGGGATATAGCCCAATCGGGAGAGCGTCCCGCCAGCGGCGGGAAGGTTACCGGAGAGACCAGGAGAAGAACAAAGAATACTTCGGGGATATAGCTCAATTGGGAGAGCGTCCCGCCAGCGGCGGGAAGGTTACCGGAGAGATCAGGAGAAGAACAAAGAATACTTCGGGGATATAGCTCAATTGGGAGAGCGCCGGCTTTGCAAGCCGGAGGTTACCGGTTCGATCCCGGTTATCTCCATAAATTGATTTTGGAATTTTGATTCGGTTTTGCGCGCTTGCGGGCAAGGCTGAACTTGGTCTTTGACAACTTCATAGAGAATCAAAAAGCGGGCATCTTCAACATTGTTTTGTGTGTCGTTTGGGATTGAGAGAATTCGGTTCAAGTTACTAAGGGCACATGGTGGATGCCTTGGCACAAGAAGGCGATGAAGGACGCGGTAAGCTGCGATAAGCCTCGGGTAGTTGCAAACAAACTTAGACCCGGGGGTCTCCGAATGGGGAAACCCGTCCCGAGTAATGTCGGGACATCCCTCTGGTGAATCCATAGCCGGAGGGAAGCGAACGAGGGGAACTGAAACATCTTAGTACCCTCAGGAAGAGAAAGTAATAACGATTTCCTCAGTAGCGGCGAGCGAACGGGAAACAGCCCAAACCGGTCGGTACGTTAAAGCCTGCGTGCGTTGTGCCGCCGGTGTAGTGGGATTCTCGGAGGGATCCGAATGCAGTCGGGCCGGGGAGTTACCAATCTGCATTTTAGCCGAACAGTGTGGAAACACTGACCATAGATGGCGACAGTCCAGTAGGCGAAAGGATGCAGACTCCCTGTCTGAGATTCCCAAGTAGCACGGGACACGAGGAATCCTGTGTGAATCTGCCCGGACCATCGGGTAAGGCTAAATACTCTCTTGTGACCGATAGCGAACGAGTACCGTGAGGGAAAGGTGAAAAGCACTCCTGGCGGAGAGTGAAATAGAACCTGAAACCGTGTGCTTACAAGCTGTGGGAGCTCCGATTCGAAAGCCCTTGTGGCATTCGAGCCGGGGTGACCGCGTGCCTATTGAATAATGATCCGGCGACTTACTTGTACGTTGCCTAAAGGTTAACCCAAACACTGGGGGAGCCGCAGCGAAAGCGAGTCCGAAATGGGCGAAAGGCCGCAAGGCCAGGGTAGCGTGCAGTAGACCCGAAGCCAAGTGATCTATGCATGGCCAGGATGAAATCCAGGTAAAACTGGATGGAGGTCCGAACCCACTTGCGTTGAAAAGCGAGGGGATGAGCTGTGCATAGGGGTGAAAGGCTAATCAAACTTGGCGATATCTGGTTCTCCCCGAAATAGTTTTAGGACTAGCCTCGGATAATAGAGTGACGGAGGTAGAGCACTGAATGGGCTAGGGACCCCACAAGGTTACCGACCCCAATCAAACTCCGAATGCCGTTTACTTGTTCTCCGGGAGTCAGGCGGCGAGGGATAAGCTTCGTTGCCAAAAGGGAAACAACCCAGACTACCAGCTAAGGTCCCCAAGTGTAGGCTAAGTGGCAAAGGATGTGGAATCGCTGAAACAACTAGGATGTTGGCTTAGAAGCAGCCATCATTTAAAGAGTGCGTAAATGCTCACTATTCTAGCGGCTCTGCGCCGATAATTCACGGGACTAAGCCTACCACCGAAGCTGTAGATTGAGATGGTTCGGAGAATCTGAGAGGTCGAGCCTTCGGGCACGTCTTTTTGGGATCTCCGGCAAAAGGCCACCTCAGTGGTAGGGGAGCATTCCATAGTAGGGTGAAGTTCCGCCGCGAGGCGGGATCGACGAGATGGAAGAGATTATGCCGGAACGAGTAGCGATAATGTCGGCGAGAAATCGACACACCGAAAACCTAAGGTTTCCTGAGGAAGGCTAATCCGCTCAGGGTAAGTCGGCCCCTAAGCCGAGGCCGAAAGGCGTAGGTGATGGGAAAGGCGTTAAAATTCGCCTACCACCAGGAAAGCGCTTGAACGAAGGGGTGACGCAAAAGTGAAGACCAGCCAGGTGTTGGAAGTCCTGGTCTAAGCCGGTAGAAGTTCTCGGCAGGCAAATCCGCCGGGATTTACTTCGAGAGGTGATGGGGAGGGCGCAAGCCCACAAACTGGTCCTAATCATGTTGCCAAGAAAAACCTCTAAGTGAGCTTTTCGGGTGACCGTACCGCAAACCGACACAGGTAGGTGGGGAGAATATCCTAAGGTGCTCGAGAGAACCCTCGTTAAGGAACTAGGCAAAATCACCCCGTAACTTCGGAAGAAGGGGTGCCCCCAAGTATGTGTTCCGGACTTGCTCCGGGATGCAGAAGGGGGTCGCAGTAAAGAGGCCTGGGTGACTGTTTACTAAAAACATATGTCTCTGCTAAGCTTCTCAAGGCGAAGTATAGGGACTGACACCTGCCCGGTGCTGGAAGGTTAAAGGGAGGGGTTAGTTTCGCCTTCGGGCGGGATGAAGCTCTGAACTGAAGCCCCAGTAAACGGCGGCCGTAACTATAACGGTCCTAAGGTAGCGAAATTCCTTGTCGGGTAAATTCCGACCTGCACGAATGGTGTAACAACTTGGGCGCTGTCTCAACGAGGGACTCGGCGAAACTGTAGCAGCGGTGAAGATGCCGCTTACCCGCATCGGGACGGAAAGACCCCGTGAACCTTTACTACAACCTGACATTGGGTTTTGGTACTGCATGTGTAGCATAGGTGGGAGACAGAGAAGCTGGCCCGCCAGGGTCGGTGGAGTCACCGTTGAAATACCACCCTTGCTTTGTCGGAATCCTAACCTGGGTCCCTGAAACGGGATCGGGAACAGTGTCAGGCGGGTAGTTTGACTGGGGCGGCCGCCTCCTAAACGGTAACGGAGGCGCCCAAAGGTTCCCTCAAGCTGGATGGTAATCAGCTGAAGAGTGTAAAGGCACAAGGGAGCTTAACTGCGAGACTTACAAGTCGAGCAGGTGCGAAAGCAGGGCTTAATGATCCAACGGTCGTGTATGGAAATGCCGTTGCTCAACGGATAAAAGGTACTCCGGGGATAACAGGCTTATCTCCTCCGAGAGTTCACATCGACGAGGAGGTTTGGCACCTCGATGTCGGCTCATCGCATCCTGGGGCTGGAGAAGGTCCCAAGGGTTTGGCTGTTCGCCAATTAAAGCGGTACGTGAGCTGGGTTTAGAACGTCGTGAGACAGTTCGGTCC